>Ga0222718_10000414_pt1 | contig 44430 bp, 48 predicted proteins | sample C33_27DmetaG_FD_165045 | JGI IMG/M metagenome (GOLD analysis project Ga0222718, IMG submission 165045) | Estuarine water microbial communities from San Francisco Bay, California, United States - C33_27D | ecosystem: Environmental > Aquatic > Marine > Unclassified | place: USA: California...
AGCAACTAATAATAAAAATAATATATCTCTTTTTTTTTCTTCTATTATAGTATAAAGAATATAACAATAAAATGGGTGGTGGTCTTCTTCAATTAGTCGCTTATGGCGCTCAAGATGTTTATTTAACCGGTAATCCCCAAATTACCTTTTTCAAAGTTGTTTACCGCAGACACACTAATTTTGCGATGGAATCTATCGAACAATCATTCAATGGAAACAATAACTTTGGTTCTTCAGTAAGTGTTCTAATCACTCGTAATGGTGATTTAATTAATCGTGTTTATTTCAATGGAAAAGTCAAAAATACTTCTACCGCTTCTACAGAAGGTGTAATTTCTGGGGTTACTCTTGGCTCTGGAGGTACTGGTACTTATGTCGTAAATGAAATCTTAAATATAGATGGAGGAAATGGTGGAACAGTTAAAGTTACTGGAGTTACGGAAGGGGCGATTAGTGCTTTAGAATTAAATGAAGGAGGTTATGGATATACTTCTGGCGAAACTTATTCACTATCCGGATCTGTTGGTGGTAGCGGTGCAACAGTATCTGTAGTTGCTTCTCATCTCGGTGTTCAACTAGTTCCTTATTTCGGACAAAAATTACTTAAAACCATAGAACTTGAAATAGGTGGACAGAAGATTGATAAACACTATTCTGAATGGTTATATATCTGGAACGAACTTTCTATGCCTGTCGGTAAAAAAGAAGGTTATGAAAAAATGGTTGGTGCTACCAGAAACAGTGATGGTGTTGTAGAATCTACCGTTTTATCAGCGGACAAAAAATATGAAGTTTATGTTCCTCTCGAGTTCTGGTTCTGTCGCAATGTTGGTTTAGCACTTCCTCTTATTGCTCTCCAATATCATGAAGTTAAGATCAATATTAATTATGCTTCTAAAGCTGATATTGTTGTAAATTCTACAGATTCTAACAAGATTGAAATGACAGATGTATCTATGTGGGTAGACTATATCTTCCTTGATACCGATGAACGCAGACGCTTTGCTCAACTTTCACACGAATATCTCATTGAACAATTACAATTTACTGGTTCTGATACCATTTCTCTAAGCACAGATCCTAATACAATGAAGAGTTCTAGAATGACTTTCAACCACCCTTGTAAAGAACTTATTTGGACTGTTCGTTCCGATGCTGATAGTGCTGTTTCGGAAAAATGGAACAGATATACTGACGATTCATATGAAAATCATGTGATGAGAGCTAAGATACAATTAAATGGTAATGATCGTATGACAGAACGCGATGGAACTTATTTCTCTCGTGTCCAACCTTATCAACACCACGAAAATACACCTACTAATTGGCACGGTGGTATCAATGTATATTCATTTGCTCTTAAACCCGAAGAACATCAACCTTCTGGAACCCTCAACATGTCTCGTATAGATACTGCTGTTTTATCAGTATCATCAAGAGTTTCTGGAAGTCTATCAATATACGCTGTGAACTACAATGTCCTCCGCATTATGTCGGGTATGGGCGGTCTTGCTTACAGCAATTAAAAACATTAATTTTTTATTTTTATCTTTTAAATATAGATTTTATGAATAATATATTTATTCTTGATCTTTATAAAAATGCATTATTGACAAAACTATCAAATAAAGTGCCTTCAATATTTTTAAATGAAATAGAAAAAAACGATTATCTACAAGATATACACCATATCATTGTAAATAATAAAATACATTATATATCTGAAGATAATTCTAGTTGTTTTTTATTAAAACATGGAAATACTATTTTCATTTGTCCAAATTGTAATATTAATTTACAAATGAATGATAAATTAATATTCATAAATGAATCAGTAAAAGTTCATAAAGGGCTTTTTATTGAATATGAAAAAATCAAAAATGGTATAATTAAACATATAAATAAATTATCTGAAAATAATGATATTGCACATATATATATATCAGGTCATTCTATTGGAGCAGGATTAGCATCAATTATTGCATATGATCTTATTGAAAAATTCAAATATTATTATATTATATCTTGTTTTTTATATGATTCACCAAAAGTTGGTAATAATGAATTTCATAAACAATTAAAGATTGGTGTAAATTGTATATATGATATGATTTTGAAAAATGAAAAACGATTTGATAAAATACTTATTGAAGAAGATCATATATCATATATTGCTGAAAAAAAATTGTATAATCATTTGAAATTTTTCAAAAATATGTTTCATAATTTCGAATATCATCCAAGTGATATTGATATGTTTATTACAAGGTTAAAAAATATTTTACAAAAATCAATAAAGGTTTAAATAAATAATACTGGTATGAATAAAATTGCACAGAATATGTTATAGAGAACATAATCATTTATATGAATTGCTTTTTGTAATTGAAATAATAAATAATCATATTTGTAATCTTGACATCTTTTTTCAGTATATTTATAATATTCATTATTATTAAAATATCTAATACAAGAGAACTTTTTATTCAACAGTTTTGATCTTGAAAAATTATCTGGAACAAACTTATTATAATAAACAATAGTGTGATTATAATTAAATATTGTACAAACTATTGCCAATAAAATCGCATATCTTTGATAGTTCATTTGTTGATTTTGTGAATTAATTTGACTATCATTTTTTTCATTTTTTATATCAATTTCCTATAACAATCTGCACAAATTTCAACATCAGATAATGCACGATGTTTCTGTATAACTTCTTTTTTAAATATATATTGATAAAGTTCAGTTAATTTTGGATATTTCTTAGTTTTCATTAAAGATTTACCATTTTTCATTGTACAATATTTTTGTTTAAGGAAAATGTTTTTGATCAAATTATTTTTCTTACTTCTGTAACACTCTGATAATATGATATTGATATCAAAATCAATATTATGAGCCACAATTCTCTCGACATCAATCAAATCTTTTTCCAAATTTTGTAGAATAGTTTCAATATTTTGTCCATTTTGACATGCTTCTTCTTGAGTAATTTTGTGAATATGAGAATTTTCAATAATAAACCCTTCTGGTTTTACTAAACTTTCAACTTTTCGAATAATATTAAATTGAGAATCATAAATAATATATGCAATTTCTACAATTCTTGCATTTTTATAAAGATCAATCATCGAAGGGTCTGGTGTACTATAGAATGATTTTCTAATTGGTAATCCAGATGTTTCGACATCAATAATCATAAACTTATCTTTAATCATAGCATTTTTATAGGCTTCTTCCAATTTTTTTTGCAATTCATCGAGAGTATATTGTTTGTAAATATCAATACTTGTATTAAAACTATTCAAAATTTGTGATGTGGTCATCATGTGATATTATGAAATAATATCATGAGGTATCATTTTTTTCTTTTTGACATAGATTTTTCATTTTATTACAAATTTCAGAAATATCTTCATTACAATAATCTATGTAATATTTATGTGATTCTAACCAAGTCATTGCTTTATGTTGACCTTCTTTTTCATATAAAGTCCAAAAATATTGTATTTGTTTTTTTTGCAATTCATTCATTTGTTAGAAAAATAAGAGTAAGTTTTAAATTGTTTTAATAATTTCAAAAAGAGTACATTCCACTAAAAGTTTTACATTTTGATAAAGAGTTTTATTTTTCAAAGAATTTTAAATGAAATGTACTCAAATATAAAAAGAGTACATTCCTTATTGTTTTTCAAATATTCATGAAAGATTTATAAATTTCAAATATTTTTAATGAAATGTACTCAAAATGTATTTATCTACTTAAAAAAAACCGAAAACATCTTTCTATAGCTAATTTAACATTATTTGATCCAATTTTCTTTACAATGAAATATGTATGTTTGGTCATAAGTTTCATTTATTATATAACACGAGTATATTTAGTAAAAAAATAAATCATATATAATTTTAGGATTTGTAATGTATTATTTATGGTCTCTATTATGCTCTATTACACTATTTAGTATATTACAATGGAATGAATATAATAAAAATCCGAGAGATTATAAAATGTTGACAATATCAAATATTGGTTTATTGTGTTTAATTTACATATTGATTACAATTGTATTTTATTTCATATTTGATAATGAAAATGTCACTTATGAAATAGACAAGGATAATGTAGATAACACTATGTTGAAACAAATAAAAGAATCAGTGTATACAGGATTTGATCCAATAAAAATAAATTGATATAAAATAGTCACATCTTCTTATTATATATGAAATTGGAACTCAAGAAATTTGATCCATCCCGAATAACATCCGATTCGGTTGTTGTATTTATTGGAAAAAGAAATACAGGAAAATCATATTGTATGAAAGATATTTTAAATTATCATCGTTCGATTCCAGTAGGAATTGTAATAAGTCCAACAGAAAGAGCAAATGGTTATTTTGAAAAATTTATTCCAAAAATGCTCATATATGATGAATGTGAAGAACAGGTAATTAAAAAATTCTTGGATAGACAAATAAATCTATCTACTGAAAGGAAAAAAGAATTAAAAAAAACAGGACATTCTCAACTTGATTCAAGAGCCTTTCTTATATTAGATGATTGTTTATATGATAAAAGATGGATTAATGATACGAATATACGATCAATCTTTATGAATGGAAGACATTATAAGATATTTTTTTTAATAACAATGCAACATTCTCTTGGTTTACCACCTGTTCTGAGAAACAATGTAGATTATGTATTCATTTTTAGAAATAATATTATCAGAGAAAGACAGAAGATATATGAAAATTATGCTGGTATGTTTCCAACTTTTGAAGTTTTTGATCAAGTTATGACACAAACAACTGATAATTTTGAATGTCTAGTTATTGATAATAAAATACAAAGTAATAAAATAGAAGATCAAGTATTCTGGTATAAAGCAAGCGAAACAAATTTCAAAATGTGTAGCAATGATTTATGGGAACTACAGAATCTTGAAGATCAAAGAAGAGAAATGGGTATAGAAAATGAAGAAGATTCTGAACCATTTGATACAGGTGTCTTTACAAAAAAGAAAAATTCTGGTCTCATAAAAGTTAAAAAGACAGCTTCACGATATTAATAAACATCTGCAAAATATTGAGGTGTTTGATTCTTATATATAGTAGCAGTAAATATTCTATTTTTATATATCTCAACATTAATTGTATCACCATCATATATTTCTTTACAACCGATAGAATCATCACAATTCATATTTTGATGATGTAATGGGAGTCTCATCATATTATTTTTATCTGTTGCAGTATAATATTGCCATCTATCTCTATTATTTCTTAATTTTTTAGCAAATAATGGCAATATAATAGGATCTTTATCTGATTCATTTGCAGTTAATAATCCAATTTGTTGATAATCGTCATTATTATATTCAGGCAATTCCTTTGGATATATTTTAATATCTTCCGATTTTTCTGAATTATCCTTTATATATATTACCTCCTTTTTTACTTCTGTTTTCTGTTTAGGAACCTTTAATACAAAATATAATAAAATACTGACTATTATTATCAAAATCAATAATAATATAGAAAATATCATATACCAGTAATTAGATTGATCTTGTTTTTTTTTCATTAAACTTATTATTATAAAAGATTATTTAGAAGAATAAATTACCTTTTTTTTTGAAATATTGACTTTTATTCGAGTCATCGATTTGAACAACCTTTATATCTTCATTTTCTTGTGAAGAAGTTTCATCATCTGATTTAAAACAATTTGATTTATTATCTTTAATTTCGTCATCAATAATATCATCATCATAATCATCATATTTGCTTTCAGAATCATCACTAGATTTATCTTCATTAGACTTATCTTCATCTGATTTATCTTCATCTGATTTATCTTCATCTGATTTATCTTCATCCGAATTATCATCAATTACATCATCAGATTTATCATCATCAGATTTATCATCATCAGATTTATCATCATCAGATTTATCATCAATTAAATCATCAGATTTATCATCAATTACATCATCCGAATTATCATCAATTACACCATCAGATTTATCATCATCAGATTTATCATCAATTACATCATCAGACTTATCATCGATTACATCATCTGACTTATCATCGATTACATCATCTGACTTATCATCGATTATATCATCTGACTTATCATCGATTACACCATCTGACTTATCATCGATTACATCATCTTGAGTTACATGTTTATTTGTAATTTGAGTCTTATGAATATGTGAAACACTCTTCTTCCTGAAAGATCTATCGGATAAACTTTCAAGCTCTTCAATTAATTCCTTACCATTTATACAATGTCTTAATGATTTGGAAACCATTTTTCTGATATTATTTTCAATAGTATTGATATTATTTTGTATTTGTACAGAAGTTAATTTACTTGTAGTAAAAAGATAAGCGTGTTTCCAACAAAATGACGCAGAGTTTATAAAACATTTGTGTATAAAATCTTCAAGAGTTGGCATTTTCATCTTTAATTTCCGCATATTATGACCATATTCTCTAAATTTTATTTTGATACCAGATGATATTGTTAATTTCAATAATTTATGAAGATAATTACATCCAGACTTTTCAATAATGTTTTGTGTTTCTGTTTCAATAATATGATTATTCCATTTTGGTATAAGTTCTAATTCTTTCTGAAACTCTTGTAAAACATTTTTACCTCTTATGTTATTCTCAGTATACATATTATAAATTCTTTGTGATAAAGGAATCGAAATAAAATCTTGTAACAATTCAATATATTCTTTGCGCGTTTCAACCAAATCTTGCATTCTATATATATATTTTTCAACAAAACTTTATATATTGCGCAAAGTATTTCTGATTTTTCCTTTATTTTTTACATTTTGTAAAAAATTTGAAATAATATTATCACCTTTATTTTCATTCTTTATTAATGTTTGAATATAAAATTTTGCAGGACCTTTCACGACAATGAAATTATTTTTTTCAACTTTTTCCATAAATGAATGATAAATAAGTAATAGCCCCTTTTTAATTTCAATTTCCTCTTGGTCTAAAATGATTTTTTCAAAATTCCCAAATGCAAAAATCCATAGATATTGCACTTCGTTAGAAATGTTTTCAATAATTACTTTATTTTCATTTGGAATATAAGTTAATCTAACATTTACGGAACAAGCAGCAAAATTATCATAGGAAAAAGTATAACTTGATGATGGTTTTAATTTTAAATGTAGAATTTCGTTGGGAAAATTCGCACCAATTGCTATTGTTCCTTTGCCATTATATTGTGTAAAAAACGGTGAAGATAATTCATCTTTTATAATATATCCTTGTGAATACAGAATATTATCTTTTGAACCAATTATTCTATCTTCCTGTAATTGAACCTTTAAATAATTGGTCCCATTTTTAATGATATTTGTTATCATCAATTATCTATAGATTGTATCGGATTTATTTTTATATTCAAATCGTTATTGTTCAATGTTTCTAAAATAGAACTATCTAGTCTGTTTTTAAATGCATTAGTATCATCTACATCTCGTGTAATATTACAATCTTTTATTTCAGGTCTTATTTGATAAATTTTACCAATATTTCCTGTATCTCTGGCAGCATAACTATCAGTTTCCAATCGATTAGTTTTCATATCAACATTTTCTTTATCAATTGGTATATTCACTCTACCTGGATTAGGTGTTCCTCCTGCATCCATTAATAATCTTTCACGAGCACCATCAATTTCGGCATTTTCAACATTTTCACGACTAACTTGACGATGATCATTTACTGATTTTGCAATACCAATATTTTCATTATCTACAGTAAACTGTTTATGACTATTTCTAATATCTATTTCTTGTGTAGCATATCCTCCTAAAATACTATTAATAATACCACCTACAAAACCCAATTCTGCTTTTCCTTTTATTGTTGTTTCCTTCATAGTTTTTTTAGCCACTTCTGGATTATGCATATAAACTCTATATTTACCTTTTCCAATATTTCGAACAGTATCATATGGAGATACAGTTTCCCTTATAGTTTTTTTCAAATCATCTTGTAATGCAGAATAATTCTTTTCATTTCCAGTTAAATTCAAATTGTCACTGTCGTGTATTAAAGTTTCTTTTACAGTAGTTTTTGCAGTGTCATGTAATGCTGAATATGATTCATCTGGACCAGTTAAATTCAAATTTTCACTATCATGTATTGTTGTTTCTTTTACAGTTGTTTTCATAACATCATTAGTATCATGTACTGATAATTTATTTGGCATTTGAATACTTGTATTACCATTAGCTCTAGGTGCTTCTATTAAATATTCTTTTACAGATAAACGAATAGCATCCAATACAGGATTAACTAATGCCTTTACAGTAGTTGATAAATTTGTAATAGGAGTTTCAGATGTACATGTGCGTTCATTTTCATAAACAATAATTTTACTTTTACCATAATCATCTTTTTCAGACATACCTTGCATATTTATAAGTTTAGCAGTACCATTATATTCAACATGTGTGGTTTGTCGATGAGTATCTTTCACATCTAATTCTGGTCTAGCAGTATCTTTTGTTATAGATGCTTTAGATAAAAACCAATTTGCAATACCTTGTTTATAAGTTGTTTCAGGTCTATTTTTAACTAAAGGAGTTATGACAGCTCTTTGCTCTGTTTTTTTTGCAGGCCCTTGTATTGGTATTTGATATTCTGAATTTCTTTGATTGGATTCATATCTCAAATCATCCATAGTTTTCGGTAGCACATGATCTCTAGTGTCTTGTTGTTGAAATCCACCACTACCCACTGTTGTAAAACCTTGGTTAATACCAGGTCCAACATATTGTTTATCAAATGGTAAAACATTATTCATAACTTTTGAAGAATTTAAACGATTTTTTAAAAAATCACTTTGAGATCTATTTCCATGTATATTATCAATATTTGTATTGGTGAAATCATTTATAACCTCTTTTTTCTTTTGAAAGAATTTATCAGATCCCGTATTCATATCTAATTTCGCTGTGAATTTTTCAACATCGGTATTTTGTGTGACATTACCTTTAATAAAAGGTTGCATGTTATTATGTTTAAAATTTTTTTTGTCAACTGTTTTTCCACTTAATAGAGAAACATTATTATCATTATTCATTTTTGATAATGAAATAGATGAATTATGTAAAGGAAATACACCTGTACTTAACGGATCTTTTGATTTTTGAAAAAGATCATTCCCTCGTCGCATTTGATCTTGTTTAATAGTTTCTAAAAATGATGATTCATATATATTTTTCATCGATGGTTTGTCTTGGGATGCCAATTCCATCATTGTTCGCCCTCTTATCATTAATATATAAAAAATAGTATCATAAAAATATCTATCGTAAAAATAAAATAATTTGATTCAATTTCTCAATACAATCAATATTATCAAAATGATTTATAAATTTTGTATATTTATTCATAAATTTATCAATATAATCATTAAAATATTGTTGATTATCAGTTTTAAATGAATTATAAAAATCATCAAATATAATAATGTTTTCTGTTTGAATCTGAAAAGATTTGTTTAAAAAATTATATTTCAAATTTTTTTGCTTATTAAGATTTTGTAGATAAATATTATCAATATTAATATCTTTGAAACAAATGTTAAAATTGAAGAATATATAATGAAGTAATAGAATAATTTGTAATAATATTACATTATTTTCTATATTTTCCTTTACAGGATCATAATATTCTGAAATTATAACAGATAATTCTTGATATTTTCTTAAATTAGTATTTTCGAGATAATCAATGATATCGTCCTCAAATTCAAAATAACATAATGGTTTAATAACATTTATATGTTTGATTTTATTACACAATTCAAAGTCATTTAATAAAATATTAGAATCCCAAGTAAAATATTTTACATAAAAACCATTATTAGTATCTAACATTCTATTTAAAAGATATTTTTGATGTTTAAAAAATCTTAAATCATTATTATTAACCAATTCACACATTTCAATATCATTGATATATATATGTTTTTTCAAAATCATGTATATATTAAAGAAAAATAAATACCTTTATACTTATTTACAAGATCTACCGTAATTAATAGATCCTAATGGATTACCTGGCGCATACATATCTTGTGCACTACCTTTTTGCCATTGTTTAAGGGCTTCGTCCGCCATTTTGATATTACCATCATATTGTGGGAAACACAATGTTTGATCCATTGGTTCTTCAATTAGAGGAACGTGATTATCTTTAGCCACCATACGATAATTAACAGGAACTCTGTCAAAATCTTCAATTGCTTTTGCTTGTGGATCATAACATAACCACTCCCATCTATTTATTCCAGTACCTCTCAAAGAACAAGCGGGATTTGATAATCGAGTATCTTCTCTTGGAGCTAAACATTCTCTTGTTTTATAATTTTCAACAGAGCATCCACTTGATTTTTGATATTTACCAGGAAAATATTCTTCAGCATTACATTTTGTTAATCTATAATTGATACCAAGTAATTCACTTGAATCATCTATAGCAGTTTTCATCATACAAGTATTAGGACCATAATGTTGATATCTTAATGATGGATCATCAGGAAAACCACCACAATCTGAACAATCATTATAAGGAGTGTTTAATGAATATAAACCAGGTCCAATTGTTCTTTTCAATTTTTCAGTGTAACTACAACTATCATAATTAATTCTTGTATCATTTGGTTGATTCATCTTCTATTAATGAAATATATTTTTTATATTAACACTTATTATATTCCATTTGAGGGGGTTTTGGAATACTTCTATACATTATTGACTGACAAGCAGGTAAATGAATAGTTGTTGTATCGATTGGATCAGTTTTATCATTTTTGATAATTCCATCATCGGTTGGAACATATAAATTATCAGGACATTTAGATATATATCTTGTTTGGCCTCTTAATTCACTTTCTAAATCAACCATATTTCCTTTAATATGGGAAACTGAAGTACCGCCGACAAATCCTAATTGATGTCTGCATTTATCAGCTCTTTCAAAATTCATAGGAGAAAGAACATAACTTAAGGTACTAACATTGTTTTGTAAATTTTGTTTATAAGAGCAATTATCATACTTGCTTCTATTAAAACTCATTATCTAATAAATATATATAGATTTTTATTTTCTATTACATCTATTATATTTTTGTTTATTTACATATGAACGAGTATCTTCACCTCCTCTAGTCCATGTAGGAACAATATGATCAGGATTTTGCACCTCTTTTACACAATCTAATAAAGGTGCTAGAACATTTGTGGTTTTTTCCATAATATGTTTATTACATACACCATTTTGAGTAGCAGAGGATCCAATAACTTCATCGACCATTTTATAATTTGGATCAAGATTTGTATCTGTCCCACACATAATATCTAATTCCATATTTATATTTCTACATTTCCCAGTTAATTTTGGACCTCCTGCGAATATTCTAGTTGAAAGTTGTACCGGACATCTGTCACGAGTCATAGATTCTTGAGAATTTCTCAATGACGAATAAACATCTATTAAATAATCATCTGTAACACCATATCCGGTTCTTCCATTTAAATTTACATGATCATATGAAAATTGTGGAAAACTTCCATATTCTGTATCATTTTTATAAGATTCATTGTAATACAATGAATATTGTTCAATTTTATTATTATTGGTATCTTTGGCATTCATCCAACATTTATCAGAGTTCAACTGTATCTCTGCATTATATAAAGATGTCATTATTCTATCTTATTCAAATAAATAAAAAAATAATTTATAATCTAATATCTCTGTGCATATTTGTATAACATCTAGTTAAATTACCTTCTTTACATGAAGGACCTCTGTTATATAGCCAATGTCCAAATTCATTCTGATTATTTGGTATAGTGTCTCCAGGTACTGTATAAAACTGTCTCTTTAATAAAGAAGAACGGTTATATAAGTCGTTTGAATTTATGAAATTACTCTTATCAAATATCTCTTCTATTTGATTTCCAATATTTTCATTATATGACGGACAAGCTCCTGAAATTTTTAATTTATCATAATCTCTTAAATGTATAATATTTGGGTTCATTAATGGATTATTTATCGAGGGTTTCACACATACTTGATTATCAACAACTTCTAAATCATTTTCATTGAAAAAATCCTCTGTTACCTCATCTCTATATTTTTCACTATATTTATATACAATCACAATTAATGATATGATTATAAACATAAATACTATAATATTTATATTTTGAGTTATTAAAGAAACAATTAAACAAATAAAAATTACAAGTCTAGTTAATGTATTCAGTTTCTCATCAAAAGACATGTAATCCGTTGGTATTAATGTAGGAGTCAATAATATTGAAACTTCTTCCGTCCAAAACATATTACACCTTTATCTATTTAATTTGAACTTTTTTATTTCACTCTGGTTTATCGTTTTTCTCATTTTGTCTCATTCGAAGTTTATTTTTCATTTTTTTAGCAGCTGCCATTTTTTTCAATGCACCTTCGTTAAAAACTGGTCTTTGACCCTTCTTCTTGTTTCCAGAAGCTCCTGCCATATTCTTAAACACGTTCTGCATGTTATTATTTCCCATCATTGATGACATCATTTGCATCATACTTGATAAATCAGGTGTATCGTTTTTACCGGATCCACCCATTCCACCCATTAAACCAGGCATCGATGATGCTAATTTTACCGCATCTTGAATGATATTTTCCTGTTTTAATTCACCATTTGAAATTTTATTCGCCATTTTCTGACTTACACTCGTTATTATTTCAGCAAATCCACTATCGGGATCACCTATGGCCTTTAAAACATCACCTTTTTCGTCAATTGATTTTTGCATCTTTCCAATATCAATATCTTGAATAATCTCTTTTGCTAGTTTACCAAGAGTTGTATCTTCTATAAATTTCATATCTATTCCAGATTTTTCTTTTACTTTTTCATTACGCAATTTAGATAGTCTCAAAATAAGTTTCTTGATATTACCATCATTTAATTGTTCGATTTTTTCATCATCGGGACTTTGAAGTATTTTCACAATAGTTGTATTTTCTTCCTCTTCTCTTTCAGTTCTAAAAATATAAAAAACACTCAAAAAATGTAATTGTAAATAATCGTCTTCAAATAGTTTTGTGATATCATCCAATGATATATCGTTATAAAGTTGTGTTTTCTGATTGTTTTTAATCCAATCGTCATCTTCTAAAAAACATTTCCAATCATCTTCTGATATTTGATTATTAAGAAAATCAATATATTCATGTGATGATTTGTCAAGAGTTGAATATGTAGCCTTGATACTTTTTAAAACACGACTTGAATTATCATCTTCCTTGTTCTCTTTACAACGAGATTTTATTCTTTTTAATAAGTCAATATAATATTGATTGAAAATAAAAACAGAACTCATCCCTTGAACTGTTTTTTATATAATAAAAACTCTTTATATATATTTTTTATATCTCATTAGACCTCTGTTTCATAAGATCTTCTAGAGAAGGTAAACTTTTCTTCTTTCCTTCATCATCTGTATTAGATATTGTTACAATTTCTGATTTTTCAGACGAAGAACCAATTAATTCCCATGTATAGTTTTTATCATTTATTTGATCTTCATTTTCAAGTGAAGAAAAACTTTCCGAATATATTGAACCTAATGTAAATGCAGATGGTTCAGAATTACACTCTTGTGTCTTAGATATATTATCATTATTTGATTTTGTTGTTTGATTTGTAAAAAGAATTCCCCTATTTGGTAATAGTAAATAGTCAAATACAGCTTTGCCAAATATATATTCATTTGTACTCTTTATAAAAAGTGCTGGAACTGAATGTATTTGAGGATCAATAGCTTTTTTTAATGATCTAAGTGTATCTATCGAAATCTTTTTCACTATTTTATTCTTATCATGTCTTTCTATTGTTTCTAATAAAATTTTACAATGTTGACAAAATTCGCTATAAAATAAAATCATTCTACAAATTTATTATAGTAATTCTTTATATCAACTAATAGACATTTTCATATTCTGAATTTATTTCTTTATACTTGTGATTTGACATATCTTTTTGAATCAAACTCTTTTTAAACATTTGTTTTATAAAATCGTGATTTTTCTTAAAATATATATTTTTTTTCATATCATTATCATATTGATCATCTATCATAAATTCATGGTATAATATATCAATAATCTTTTCATTTTCTTTCTTCTCATTTATGATCAAATTGTCATAATTGATTTTGTTAATATCTGGTTTAAAATCAATATATTTAAATTCATTATTGCCTTCAATATTGTGATAATCCAAGTTTGCATTATCTTTTATTCTTCCAATTAATTTACAGATTATAATTTGAATTTCTTTATTTATAAGATTGATATAATATAAAACATTAAAATGATATAAGTGTGGGATTTCGTCATTGCATATGGAAACATCTATGTCAATAATTAATTTATTGTGATCATGATGATTTTCTTTAAACTTGTTAATTTGATAATTAGTTGTATAATATTTTTTATTCAATTTTTTATCTAATAAATTCAAAACTTTTTGATTTTCCTTTTCAATTTTATCTGTAATATTATGATTCCATAAATTCTTCCATTTCATTCCTTCAATGTATTTGATCATATTTTTTAAATTATCTTTATTTAAAATTTCATTTATAATATCACCATGTTTGTCATTATTTGTTAATAAAATAGTGTTATTAAAAATATCATTATTGTAATTTTTATCAACGGTATCTAAAGAATAATAGTTGACAAAATGTTCAAGTGATAAACTTTTTTCCAATACAATAATAAATATCAACATTGCTATTATTGAAAAAATATGATGATATGTCATTTGTTACCTTCTTTAATAAATTAATATATTTATTTATTAGATAAATGACAAGTAGAATAGTATATACAATTTTACTTTATATTGTTTTGGTTTCATTGTTAATTATTATCAAACCAGCAATGATATTTGATGCTAATGGAAATCTAAAAGCATTTGATTATGATAATAATTCAAAATCTTCATCATTAATAAATTTGGAAGTTATTTTAAGTGTTCTCTCTGTATTTTGTTATTATATAGTAATATCATTACAAATGATGATGTATTAAAAAGAAGATGAATATAATATTTATATGGATTTATGTGGTAATAAAGATAAATATAAAGAAATCATATCTTGGATAAGATCCAAAACTATAAATTACAATTTAAAATTATCATTTGATGATGTATTATTCATATCTGGAAATTCAGGAATTGGTAAAACATATTCTGTTAAACAAATTTGCAAAGAACTTAATCTTTATGTTAATTATATATCTTCAAATAATTGTTCGAATAGTTCAGATTTAATAGATCATATCACTAAAGCATCTTCAAGTTCATTAATGCAAACTTTAATAAATAATAAAGATCCTAAAATAATGATTATTGATGATTTTGATTCTATTATAACGATAGATCGAACAGTTAATTCATCGTTTGTATCATTTTTATCAGCAATGAAAATTAAACGAATACCTATAATATGTATTTCATCCATTGAAATAATGAGAAGAATCGGTAGTATTAAAAATAAATGCAAAATAATTGAATTAATAGATCCAGATGAAAATGATCTGTATTATACCTTAAATAAACTATTTCCCAATAGTAGTAATTTGAGAAATGTTATAAAAAATAATGGAAATTTATCACAATGTATCAAACAAATTGAATATAGTGAAACAGAATTTTTTGATAATATGGATGATTTAATTAATGTCAATATTTTATATGGAAATGAGTTTAATAGAAATAATATAACAAAAACAGTCTTAACAGATCCATGGGTAATTCCATTGAGATTTCACGAAAATATTATAATAGAACTAAAGAATCGAAAAATAACAATATCAAAATGTCATAATTTATATAAATCTTTTTTATTAAATTTCATTTTATATGACATTTTGATGTATAAAACAAATTCTTCAGATTTAGTAGTCGATTTTTTTACAAGTATAATTTACGATTTTTTGAAAATCGATAACAAGAAAAATAAAAGAGCAAATCTTGCAAATTTTACCAAGATATTGAGTTTTATTTCTTTACAAAAAAAGAATATAAAGAGGGCTTATACGACAAATTTCCCGTTATATCAAATTAATAATTATCATATAAATAATACCAGAAATTTTATTTCCTTTAATTAGATAGTTATATTATGAGTAAAATCGAATTACCAGAAACCCCAAAATTATCAAATGATTCGATTGGAGACAGTATTGGAACAGATAAAATGAAAAATTCATTTGATTTTGTGAATGAAAATTTATCTTTTGACGAGTATAAACAAAAAACTAAGGATGTTATGGAAAGTGTTATGAATAATTATATTTATATTGGGTTATTTGCTGTTATTATTGTTGGAATATTAGTAGCTTATTTATTACATTACATTATTTCAAATAAGATTTTTAATCAATCAAGTGTTACTATACAAGCCACAAAAAGACCAATTATATGTAATAAACATGGTAAGTATGCAATTAAAAATTTCGTGAAATCTGGTAATGGTAAAAGAAGAACTTTAACATTTTGGATATATATACACGATTTAAATAAATATAATGGATCATACAAACACGTCTTCCATATCGGAGATGAAGATAATATTGCATCAGCAAGCCCATATATATTCATCGATAAGAATGAAAATAAATTATATGTTCGTTTTAGTGCAAATAATAATGACAGTGTGTCTTCAAATTTGACAACTCTCCAAGGTGCCAATGACATGCAAATAAGCAATTTTATGAAACAAGGTATTACAATCCCATATATTCCTTTACAAAGATGGGTACATGTTGGTATTGTAGTAAATGAAAACTCCAATGGAGGAACTATAACTGCATATATTGATGGTGATCTTTCAAAAATCATTTCAACTGACGAAACAAACGATTTTGGTACTAAGGTCAAAATACATAATTTAAATTTAGATAAAATGGGTGATTTACATACAGGAGGATCATTCGAATCATCAATGGGTCCTGGATTTTCAGGACTTATCTCAAAAATAACAATGTTCAATTATGATCTAAATAATAAAGACATTTATGATGATTATAATAAAGGACCATTGGATGGTTTACTTGCTTCTCTTGGTTTATCAAGTTATGGTCTACAATATCCGATATATAAAATAGAATAAAAATGTAGTAATATTATAGATTATATGAATTTTGTCAATATTGTTCAAATTGTTTTTGCAATATTCACTGTTTTACTCTTGACTTTTGTAGCATATGTCATTTATAATAGAGAAATAATAAATAGTTTTTCTCAAAACAACATAAAAAAAAAGGTTCCAATATTTGAAGGAATTATGGATTTTAAAGGCGATATTCAAAATATAGAGGTTGAAACCTATAATAAAAATGCTTCATCTTTTCAAGATTTATCACCTTCTGTAAATCAACAAGGTGGTGCTGAATATTCATACAATTTTTGGATGTATATAGATCATGATAATATAAAGGGTCAAAATGATAATGATGATTTTATATTAATATTAAGAGGAAATAAAGCAAAATTGCCATATTTAAACGATTCTAATTGTATTTTGAAATCAAAAAAAGAGTATTATCTTGTCAAAAACCCCCTTCTAAGATTAACAAATGATGGTTCTGCATTAATTGTTGAATATAACACATTAACTTCACCTGACTCTTTTCGCGAATATGGAAAAAATGTAATAAACTGTAATAGCAACAATATGTATGATAAAAATAAAGGATTACTCGGAGTTTATCAACTGAATCAACCAATGTATGATAAAAAATGGTTTATGATTTCTGTCGTTCTCAGAGAAACCAATCCAGAAAATGATATTTTATACAAAAATAAGACTTCTTGTAAAATATATTTAAATGGTGTTGTTATTTTAGATAGAAATGTTGAATCTCCACATAATGGCAATTATGGTTCGACAACAATGAAACACAATAGAGGTAAACTTTATGTTAATGTAGACAATTCTGTAGAAACCGAGGAAATCATAAAAATAGCAAACCTTACATATTTTAATTATAGTTTGGATTCAAAAGAAATAATGTCATTATACAATGAGAAATTTCCAATTGAACCTATTAAGATTTCAAGAGATAATAACAATGATACATTGAATATTCCATATTCTCGAACAAATGAAGACAATATGCCAAAGCCTTTTTAAATGTTAAATATATATAAGATATTGCCGTTCATTTATATATAAATGGGTGGTGGTTTATTACAATTAGCATCAACAGGACAAATAGACAATTATTTGGTAGGTAATCCACAAATAAGTTTTTATGAATATGCTTTCAAAAGACACACAAATTTTTCTATGGAATCAAGATTGCTTGATTTTGTTTCTGTAAATAGCAATAAACTTAATAGAAGTTCAAATACTATCAAATGTAAAATTGGAAGACATGGAGATCTTTTAAGTAAATTAAATTTATGTTTTACATTACCAGCAGTTTATTCAAGTGATGAATATCGTTTCAGATGGGTTGAAAATATAGGAACCATTATAATGAAAAAAGCAGTTATTACTTTAAATGGATCTATTACAATCGATGAAATAACAGGCGAATGGATGAATATTTGGAATGAACTTACAACAGTTCATCAGAATTTTGATACATTAATAGGAAATGTTCCTGAAGTATATAATCCTAGAATAAGCAATGATAGGGTAACAATAAAAAATAATCAATTTATATATTTTTATTATCCAGAGAGTGTTAAACCAGATGGTAACGTGAATATTTCACCAAATCCCTCCATTCCAAAAAGAGAAATTGTGATACCTCTCAATTTTTGGTTCACAAAAACACCAGCATTAGCATTACCTTTAATACGAATGCAATTATATGAAGTTGAGCTTTCAATAGAACTTGAAGAATCCGAAAAACTTTATCAAGTGTTTTCTCATAGTTTACAAATGTATATAAGTCCCACATTTTATAACGAGATTAATAGTACAAATATAACAATTTCAGATTTTTTAAATAATGATTATGATCTTAACCCATATGTAGAAGCAAAATACATATTTCTTGAAAATGAAGAAAGATTAAGAATTTGTTACAAACCAAAAATAACTTATCTTGCAGAACAAATCAAGTATACTTTTAGATCAGGAATTATTCAAAACGAAAAAGTAGAATTTAATACAAATTTACCCACAAAAGAATTTATTTGGATTTTTAGAAGAGATGATATTCACAATTTTAATGATTTTTCAAATTTTTCACCTACTTTTCCGGAAACCAAAAAAGGTATTATGGTAGATGCTTCTATAAATTTCTTCAATAATCAAAGATTAGAACAAAAACCTGAAAAATATTTCAATATGATACAACCATATGAAAATCATACCGTCGTACCTAAAAATGGGATATATACATATGCTTTTAGTTTATATCCAGAAAAAGAAATTTTGTCAGGATATTATAATGGTGCTTTATTCAAAACTGATTTACATGTTTGGCTAAATCAAGATGATAACAATCAAATATTGAAACAAAAATTGCAAAACTTCAATTATAACTTTAATACAAATTATGATTTAAGTTTATATGCACTTTGCTATAATTTATTTGAAATTATTGGTGGTCAAGCAAATATGAAATTTTCAACTTAATAATATGACAAATCTTCATATATTTCGTCAAACAATTGAGAAATTTCTGATTCTTTTCTTATTGTCTTATTTTTATATATCCAATCTGTAATTGATCTCATTTTCATAAGTTTTGCTCCTATCGCAATATATGAATATGTAAATGTATCTGTGTTATTTGATATTATACAATATGGTGGATTATAATTATGTAATAGTCTTTTTTTGACAAACAATTTATTTAACAACTCTATCATACCATATGTTGTACTCTCAGTAGAAACTCCATTAATTATCGATTCATCCTTTGTAGGAAATGTACATATATGATATACTATTGTTTTGTAACCTGTGTCGTCAACAAAGCCATTTTGAATATTACTTCCAAACTTTCTTGTTAAATATACATTATAATAAAAATTAATTCCATATTTTTTTGTTTCAGGCGACTCTATCATGTCAAAATATAAATCAAGTTTATTACCTAACATATTGATTAAATTTATATCTGGTTCTTTAAAATCTTTCACTATATATGGTACTTTTTTGAAAATTTCTTCAATATTCTCATCAGATAGTTGAATTTGAAGCATTGGATGTTTTGGTTTTTCTCCTTCATTGTAAAAATCAATGATATAATTATATAAATCAATCGCATTTCCACAGTCAGTTCTTATAATTTTTTCGCCATCTTTAACATGTATTTTAACTATTGTTTCCAATTGATATAATGGATATGATTTTAAAGGATCATAATTTGTCGTAAATGGACTCAATAAATCTTCATTTGGTCCTAGTTTGCATTTTTCTGTTTCTGGGATATCATCACCTATAAGTTTATTTAATAATTCATTTCTTTTAGCATTTTTGACACTCAAATTCATAATTGATCGAATATGATCATCATATTTTTTTTTCAAAATTAAATAATTGGCATGTTCTGAATTGAATTTCTTTAATCTTGAAGAATATGTTTGTATATCTCGTATCATATCTTCATAAATTTTCATTTTTCTTTCATATATTTTTTGTCTACTTTCTTCAGATTCATCTTGAAATAGTGAATTTATTTTTTCTAAATTTGGTTTTTCTGGAGTAATTTGAGGCAAAGGCTTGAGATATGGTGGAATAGGTTCTTCTATCATATAAGGATCTTTCAATTTCATTATTTTTCCTTTATTTTGGTCTATATGTGTTATTAAACTAATCTCTTCAATATCTTCAAAACATTTATAGAGAAAATCTTGCATATCATAATTATTTGAAATAAATTCTGAATAAAATAATTCGTCTATTGTAACAAAATTTTCATTTATAGATCTTCTAATAAAATATTCATATATATATTTCTTAACATCTTGGTTAAAATTTTTATTTAATATAGCTATATCATCTAAGTCTTTTTTATACAAAAACAATTCATTTATGATACTTTTAGATACAAGTTTTTTTTCTTCAACAACATCGTATATAGTTGAAAATATTAAATAAACAAATGTTTTAATAAAAAGGTTAAAATATTCATTTATCGAAGATGTAGCATTATCAAAATTAAAATCTTCTAATACGATGATATCATTTGTACTTATTAATTCATATAATTTTGAAAATTTCAAATTTATCATAACATCGTTCTTGTCATGTATTTGAATTAGGTTCTGATAAAATAAATAATCGAATATATATTTACTTTCTTGAATCACTATATTGATATAGTGTAAGGTTGGTAACTTTTTTTTAATATATTTGATAATATAATTTATATCTTTCTTTGAAACAAGATTGTAAAAAAATATGAAAGTCTCTTTATACAGTATTGCATAATCTGATTTTTCATCTATGAAATTTATTTTTAATTCAGATTTAGTTACGGGATGTATATTCGGATTTTTATTCCATAACTGAATTTTTTTCAAAATAAGGTCTTTTTCATCATTGATATTCAATGAATTCATTTTTGAAGCAATATAATCATCTTCTTGAATTTGATAAGTGTGTTTTATTTTTTGTTTTTTTACAATTTTTGAAGAAGGAGAAACTTGTGTATTTTGATATAACACCCCACCATATTTTGAATTCACTTTTCTCAATTTAATTGAAACAAATGGTATACCTTCTTTATTTATAGATTGTTTACCTTTTTTCTTCATTAATGGTTTTAGAAATCTTTTTTTTATATGAAAATTATTTAAATATTTGAACACTTTTTATATATAATGGATTCTTATCGTGATGAAACAGGATACTTACAATTATTGAAATATGTCCTTGAAAATGGTGATGAAAAGAAAACAAGGAATGGTGTTGTATTATCTTGTTTTGGAAAAATGATATCCTTTTATGATATCAAAGATAAGTTTCCAATTTTAACAAGTAAACGAGTATTTTTTAGAGGAGTAATAGAAGAACTTCTCTGGTTTTTAAGAGGATCTGTTGACTCAAACGAGTTGAGAGATAAAAAGGTTAATATATGGAATGGTAATTCAAGTCGTGAATATTTGGATTCTATTGGATTAAATCATTATAGAGAAGGAGAACTGGGTCCTGTATATGGTTGGCAATGGAAATCTTTTGGGAAAAAGTATAAAAGCAATGAAAACGGATTTGATCAAATCAAATATGTAATTGAAGAACTTCTTAAACCTGAAAATAGTAGAAGAGCAGTCATAAGTGGATGGAATCCAGTACAATTACACGAAATGGCTTTGCCTCCTTGTCATATTCTTTATGTTTTTTATAAAGATAAAAATGGATTACATTGTTCTGTTAGTATGCGTAGTACTGATTTATTTTTAGGATTACCATTTAATATCACAAGTGTATCTGTTTTAGTTCATATAATTGCAAAAGTATTACATATGAAACCACATGGTATTAGTATAAATATGACAGATGTGCATATATATAAAGAACATATCGATGGTGTTAATGAACAATTACAAAATAATATAGAAAAACCTCCTATATTGGAAATTACAAAAGAATGTCCTAATTTAGATAGTTCAATTGATGAAAAAATAAGATGGATTGAATCATTAAGATATGACGATTTTGTTTTGAACAATTATAAACATAATGGAACGATCACTGCACCTATGAAATAATAATATAAATAATAAATAAGATTATAAAAGTAATTCCTAGAAAAATATCATTATAATTAAATGTATATCTAGATTTATCACAAATTGATTTATTTTTCATTATACTTTTCACTAAAATGATAGTATAAAATATTACAAATATTTGTAAAATAAATAGGAAATATAATATAAATCCAAAAAGTACAGAGTTGTATCTGATAATATTAAAATAATTTAAAATAAACATCAAAAACACAAATATCAGAATAAAGTAGGAATAAAATTGTATAAAGAGTCTTTGTGTATTATGACAAACACAATTGTTTTTATTTTTAACAACACACCAAGAGAAAACAATAAAATTTAGTATAACATTTATAAAGAATATGATTAATAAATGTTTTGAGAGCATATTTTAATATATGAAAACAAATAAAATATATTGATAATTTAGAAAATAATGAATTCTAAAGATGTTATTATAAAGCAAATATCAAACGAAGCTATTATCAAAAATATTTATAATATTTTAAAAAAACCATTATTGAAGAAAAAACTTATTATTTTACTTGAGTTATTTGATCTTGAAGTATCGAACAAGACTCCAAATTCTCAAGCTATTCCACAAGATCCAATTATAAATGATAAAATAAAACCTGAAAATAAGATAAAACTTACACGATTGCAGTCAAAAATGCTAAAATTTGGTTATAAAGTTGGAAGTGTTTTTAATATCAAAAGTGAACAATTTGAAATAACAAGAGATTTAGGAATAACTTCAGATGCATTACTTTTTCACGGAGTAAATAAGAAAACAAATGACAAAGTATTTATTAAAATGCAACCGGTCGATAAAAATACATCATATCAAATACCAGATGAATCTCATATAATGACTTTGTTAAAAAATGGTGGTTGTAGTCAATATTCTCAAGATTTGATTATATACGGTGATCATAAAACAGAAAAAGGAACAATGTACATATTGATAACACCATTATATGGCAATGATTTAACTACATTTAAATTGAAAACAAGTCAAACAAAACAAATAAAAGAAATATCCAAACAGTTAATGGATGTTTTAAAAAGTATTCACAGATGTGGGATAGTACATAGAGATATTAAACCAGGGAATATTGTTTGGACGGATCAAAATGAAAAAGAAGTAAAATTAATTGATTTTGGATTATCCAAAGATCTTTATTTATCTGGAGAAAGAGAATCAAAAATACAGCCACCTGAAGGAACCCCTGTTCATAAATCTACAATGATGCATAAAGAGGAAATAAAAAAATATCAATATCCCAAGACATTTATGGATGATATTCAAGGGATGTGTTGGACTATACTTGATATTCTTAGTGGAGTAACTTGGATAGATATTGATTTGAATAGATCAAAAGATGATATTTTAAAACATATTCTTGATGAAAAACTTAAATTTATTGAACAAAAACAAGATGATAAAGTTTATCAAGTACTTCAAAGAATAATAATTTTTACAAGAGACAATGTCGAAGAAGAAAAAAAATATTTTCATCTCAATAAAAAAGATTTTTTTGATCAATATCTGAATAATGTTTATGTAAAGATTGATGATATGTTAAATGATATAGGTAAGGGATTAAAATTCAAAAAATAGAAATCTATGTCTTAAGACGTGGCTTCATTTAATTAATTACACCCAGCCTCAGTCCATGGTATATTGCATTTTTTTGCAAAATCACATCTTAATGATTTTGCATTTGGGTCATCTTTTTTATTTTTTTGATCTATTGATGATAAAAACATTGGATATACTTGATCACATATAAGTGGATATGTAAAATCTATATTTGACAAATAATTATCGTCACAATCATCGGTTTCTGATAATAAAGGATTCTCGGTTCTCGGTAGTAAATTCTCGGTAGTAAACTTTCCTTTATTAATATGTGACATAACATTCAAATATTGTAGATTTTCTTTATCTATATCTTTCATATTTGCAATATTTCGATAACTCATTAAAACATTATTATTTGATTGTAATGCAGTAGTCGGATCATTATCCAATAAATCAGATGGTGCGACATGATGGTCTTTCATTTTATTTTTTGATATGATATCTGTATTTAGTTTGCATTTGTACTTGAAATGATTTATATTAAGACCTTGTAAATCAATATTTTCAATAACTTCTGAATCTTCTTTCACTAAATCCCAATAATCAGGACATATTTCACTGTCATACCCAAGTCCTTCTTTTGGTTTAGTTGGTTCAAAAGCATAAATATTATATAATAATAAACATATGACGAATAAGGTACCTATTGTAAAAGTAAAAACAAAATATGACATTTTGTCATAAATATTTTCTTTACCCCATTTTGTAAACATCATTGTAAAAAGTAAAAATCCAGCTATAACGGAAAACAATATACAAGTCAAAATAGTCCATTTGAACATTTTCATTTTTGCAAAATCAAATTTTTTTCGTTCACTTTCATTTAATGATTCAATATCTACAACTTCTTTTTCAGTCATTATCTATATTTAGAGAATTTATTTTTAATTTTGATTTCTCATTCCTGTATTATTAGTTGTCTGTGGTCTGTCCATAACATTCATAACACCATCGGCTTCTAATAAAAGTTTAAAATCAGCAAATTGTTGAATGTTTGTTAAAATTTCTTGAGAACACCATTCCAAAACTCCACCATTTAATTTCCTTACAGTATTCAAAACATCTCTATCAAAATTGTTAATTGGATTATGATCGGGATAATAAGTCATATTTTTGAATCCATTACGAAGATAATCGAAATAAATAGACCTCATAACTATTTTCAATTCAATTTCGCTTTGTTTTCCAATTACATGTTGTCCATTTGATTTTTTATAAACAATATTTCTTAATCCACATTGTAAAGCATCTATGTTTGTTTGTGAAAAGAATAAAGAAGAAACAGGAGTATGTTCCATATTTTTTGAAACTATATCAAATCCATTACTTGATTTATTATTATCTTTTTTATAAAACTCACAAGTATCATAGGCTTTTTGAACATTTAAAGAGTCAATTCTATTTTTTAAAGAAAGATCATTTTGATTATTTGATCTTTTTTGAAAAGGAGATGCAACTTGTACAGGAAATGAAGATGTTCTTTTACATTGATCAACATTGTTTGTTATTTGTTGCATAAAATTTAATGAATTCATATTTAATATAATGAAAGAATTATTTTCATAATATTTATTAGATATGGAAAATTATAAATTATTTCATAGTATATCAAAAGATATTTTGAAAGATTGTAATAAAAATGATAAATCAGATAAATTAATAGAATGTATATCACTTTGGTTTGATATGCAATTATTTAAAATAATATCAGCACTTAATATTATATGTCAAAAAGAAAAATGTAAAATTATTGATAAAAAAATATATGATATTGTTGATAAAATATTAAAAATAAATTGCAAATGCAAAAAAACAATGACTGGTGGAAGATTAGGATCAGCACAATATTTAGGAATGAATGAAACTATGTATTCTGAAGCAAATATTGGTAAAGATATGCAAAATTTTAATATTGAAGAGTCAGATTTGATAAGACAACAAGTTGGTGGTAATTCTAAAAAATATGAGAAAATAATCATGAAAGTACTCAATACTCATTTGCGTTATTTTGATATCAAAATGACAAAAGAAGTCAAAGACATTATCATATATCTTCTGATAAAAGAAATCAGATGTTTGAAAGAAGAAATGGTGAAAAGTAAAGGAATAAATTTAAAGAAGGTAAAATCAATACTTAAAAAACATTCACTTATTCAGTAAAACTATTTAAATAAAAAATGATATTTAATTTTTATAAAACCTTTATGTTTAATGGTATTAATAACTATTGATGGAAATATAGGTTCTGGTAAAACAAGTGTTCTGAATTTTTTGCATAGGAATTATAAAATACCTGTTGATTTGGAACCAGTGGAAAGTTGGAATAATTATTTGAGCGATTTATATAATGACTCTTCAAATGTATTCAAATTTCAAATCAGAGTATGGTTAGATAGGTGTTGGATACAAGAAAAAACCCATAATATCAATATATTTGTCGAAAGAAGTCCAAAATTTATTCAAGGTGTATTTATCGATATTGCAGAAGAAACAAATATGATATCTGCCAATGAAAAGGAAATATTATTAGATCTTCATAAGAAAACAGATAAATCGTGGGAAAATGCTATTCAAATAATGTTGAGATCATCTCCTGAAAATTGTTTTCAAAGAATAAAAAAGAGAAATCGTGAAAGTGAAAAACATATTACGGAAAAATATATACAGAAATTACATGAAAAACACGAACAAATATGTAATGATCTAATCAAAGAAGGGAAAAATATAATAATAATAGATGTTGATAATAAAAATATAAGCGATATAGCATCACATATATTAAAACTAACAAATGAGTGTATAAATCAAAAGATATAAAAATAAAAAATGATTATTCCATATATCATATTTTTTATACATAATAATAGGGGATGCCTGAACAAAAAATCGAAGATAAATACAAAAAATATGAATTACGAGAACACATATATAATATTCCAGATACATATGTTGGTTCAGTGAATGCAACATCACTTGATTTATATACATTCAATAATGACTCTAAAAAAATGGAATCAAAAAACATTACATATGTTCCAGGTCTTCTTAAAATTTTTGATGAGGTTATTGTAAATGCGATTGATCATTCAGTTCGTCTTTTAATTGAAGAAAAGAATGGTAAGGAAAATATCAAACATATGAAAAATATAAAAGTCAATGTTGATAAAGATACAGGTATTATTTCCGTTTATAATGATGGAAATGGCATCGATGTAGTTCAACATGAAAATCTAAAGACATATATCCCAGAATTAATAACTGGAACACTATTGACAAGTACTAATTACAATCACCAAGAAGAAAAGATAATTGGTGGAAAAGGAGGATATGGTTTGAAACTAACTAATATATTTTCAAAGAAATTTACTGTAGAAACAGTTGATCATTATCGACAAAAGATATTTACACAAACATTCAAAAATAATATGTTAGAGAAGGAAAAACCATCAGTGAGAAATAGTTCTAAACAACCTTATACTAAAATTTCATTTCTACCTGATTATGAAAGATTTGGTTTGAATGGCATGAATAATGATATATATGAATTATTTAAAAGAAGAACTATTGATGCTGCTGCGTGTACAAATAAGAATGTTTCAGTAACATTTAATGACGAAAAGCTTCCAATCAAAGACTTTGAAAAATATGCAGAACTTTTCATAGACAAAAAGGATGATTTCTTGATTTATGAAAAATGTAATGAAAGATGGGAAATTGCTGTCTCGAGTGCAAAGAATGGATATGAACAAATTTCATTTGTTAATGGGATAAATACCGTCCGTGGTGGTACACATGTCAATTTTATAACAAATACTATTATTAAAAAAATATCAGATCTTATCGAAAGTAAAAAGAAAAAGACTGTCAAACCACAAGTTATCAAAGACAATTTATTCGTATTTGTCAAAAGTACGATTGTAAATCCTGCATTTGACAGTCAATCCAAGGAGACTTTAACTACTCCTCAAATCAAGTTTGGATCAAAATGTGATATATCCGATAAATTTATTGAAAAACTTTACAAAACCAATATAGTCGAAAAAGTACTATCTTTTACCGATTTTCAAAATCAAAAGAAATTGGCCAAGACTGATGGTAAAAAAACATCAAGATTAATTATACCTAAATTAGATGATGCTAATCTTGCCGGAACAAAAGATAGTGATAGTTGTACTCTTATTCTGACAGAAGGAGATTCGGCAAAAACAATGGCTATTGCTGGATTAAGTGTAATAGGGCGTGATAGATATGGTGTATTTCCATTGAGAGGAAAAGTAATGAATGTCAAAGATGCTGCTGTAAGCAAAATTTCAGAAAATGCGGAAATAACTGCTCTGAAAAAAATCATTGGACTTGAACAAAATAAAAAATACAATGATACAAAAGGGTTGAGATATGGTAAAATCATGATTCTCACGGATCAAGATCACGACGGTAGTCATATCAAAGGTCTATTATTCAATGTATTTGAATCATTATGGCCTTCTTTGTATCAGATCGACGGATTTCTAACATCTATGTTAACTCCTATAATCAAAGCATCAAATAGTAGAGGAGATGTCAACATATTCTATAATATGAGTGATTATGAACAATGGAATAACACAAAACAAGGTGTATGGAAGATTAAATATTATAAAGGATTGGGTACTTCAAAGGATGAAGAAGCCAAATCATATTTCAAAAATATGAAAACAATAACATATATTAGAACAGATACATCAGATAAATACCTCGATTTAGCTTTTAACAAAAAGCGTGCAGATGATAGAAAATCATGGCTTATGAGTTATAATAAAAACAATGTATTAGATTATACAAATGAAAATGTAAAATACGAAGATTTCGTTAATAAAGAACTCATTCATTTCAGTAATAGAGATTTAGAAAGATCTATAAATCATATTTGTGATGGTTTGAAAGAAAGCACTCGTAAAATATTGTTTGCTTGTATGAAAAGAAAACTGTTTACAAATGAAATCAAAGTTGCGCAATTAGCAGGAAATGTAAGTGAGGTTACTGCATATCATCACGGAGAACAATCTCTCCAACAAGCAATTGTTGGTATGGCACAGATATTTGTAGGAACTAATAACATCAATCTTCTACAACCAAATGGTCAATTTGGATCTAGATTGGTTGGAGGAAGTGATGCTTCTTCACCAAGATATATATTTACATTATTGTCTCCTCTTACAAAACTTATTTATAGAGAAGAAGATGCAAATATCCTCAATTATTTAGAAGAAGATGGTGATAAAATTGAACCAGAATATTATATTCCAATTATTCCTATGATTTTAGTTAATGGAGGTGTTGGAATCGGAACAGGGTTTTCCACAAATGTTCCACAATTTAATCCTGATGATATTATTCAAGCTTGTTTGAAAATATGTGATGCAAGTGAAAACAATACTGATGTAAATATTGAAAATTTTAAACCGTGGTATCTTGGTTTTACAGGATCTATTGATTATAGTGAAAAGGGCACATTTGTAAGTAAAGGTGTATATAATTGGATAGATGATGTCACAATGGAAATTACAGAATTACCAATTGGAACTTGGATTGAAGATTATAAAGAAATGTTGGAAAATATGATAACTTCTGGAGCAAATTATTTGAAAACATTTGAAAATCATTATACATCTAAGAATGTCAAATTTGTTCTACATTTTACAGATGATATTCGTAAAAAACTCGGTGAAAAGTTTGAATCAGAATTCAAATTGGTATCATCCAAAAATATGAATATAAATAATATGCATTTATATAGTGAAAAAGGTGCTATCAAAAAATATAAAACTACATCTGATATTATCAAAGAATGGTCAATTACAAGATTAGCAAAATATCATGAAAGAAAAAGATATCAATTGGAGATATTAGAAAAAGATTTGAGTTCTCTTTCAGAAAAAATTAGATTTATCTTAGATGTAATTAATGGTAAAATTGTTATTATGAATCAAAAAATTGTAAATATTGTTGAAAGACTTATTCAACTAAAATATAAAAAGATTCAAAAAGATGGAGAAAATGATGATGAAAATCAAGGTGGGTATAATTATTTATTGAGAATGCCAATTTCACAATTGACATATGAAAGAAAAGTAATTTTAGAAAAAGAAGTAGAGGAGTTAACAAATAAGATAAATGATATTCGTAATACTTCTGTAGAAAATGTTTGGCGAAAAGAACTAAATGAATTACTTGAATTATGGACAAAACATCGTAATACAATTGAAACTGATTATTTAAATGATAAGAACGGAATTGTATATTCTAAAAAATCATCACAAAAGTCAAGAAAATCTAAGTAAACATAGATATAAAATATGTTACATAATCATGGACTCCATATAATTTTACATCATTTTTATTTGATAGGTTATAAAACCATCTAAATGGAACTATTGTGCTTTGAAATTTTTTTAATGTTATTGATATAACAGGTTCTCTTTCATCTGGTACATCATCTACAACAATGTTTCCAGCCTGGTATAAAAGAATTTCAGTATCTTCTAATGAATATATTAATAAATATTTGTAATTATTAATATTCCATATTCTATTATTGTCAAAATATGTATCTTGAATTATATTTCCTCTAAACCAAGTTTTAATCAAAGAAATAATATCCTTGACATTATCTTCAACAACTAAAGGTTGTCTTCTCAATAACATATTATATTGAAAATCTTTTATTGAAGATTGTAATATTTTAACATCATCTGGAAATACAAAATAACAATAAATATAAAACAGTATTATACATAAAACAACTAGCTTTACTTTCATTAATCAATGTCAATATAAAAATTACATTAATTTTAACACAAAACAAATATTCTTAATAAATAAGGAATGGCAGAACGAACAGAGTTTGTGCAAGGAATGCAAGGAGTTGCTGAAACTTTGGTTGAAAAAGGAGTTACAAAGATTAGTGAAGAAGGACAAGCAATGGTCAACAAAGGAATAAATAAAGTAGCAAACAGTATTGCTATTGCACGAGCTTTAGAAAAATTGTCTGCAATTTTAGCTGTAATCAAAGATGTTTTAGGATCGATAGGAAACAAGTTATATAACGCTGCAAAATTTTGTATCGAGAAAGGTATCGAACTTTTAAAAATGGTTGGTGAATGGTTTGTAACATCTAGGGGTGCTGCTACTATTGTTGCATTGATATGTATAATAGGATTGATACTGTTTATTATCGGTCTGGTTGGATTTTTTGTTCATGATAATTTTGAATATTATCTTAAAAAAATTGTTGATCAGATGTTTAATCAACGGGAAGAACAAGGTACTGATGAAAATGGTAACCCTGAGATAAAAAAAATATTTCAGATAAATAATCCAATATTATCTAATTCAAATTTTAATTATCAAACGCCTTCAATGCCTTCGAGATATATTTCTCAATATAAAATTTCTGATAAAGGAACTGTAGGTTATTATTTAAATAATACTGAGCCTTTTGCATCAGGTATGTCATATGTTAATATGATTTCTAATTTTGTCTCAGGAAAACCAATAACATCATTTCCAAGAAATACACTTAAAACTACTAGAACAGATGATATTTCAATTATAAACAATTATAAAGTGTACCGTCCGAAAGATTTTATATGGAAAATGAACGAATCTGAACACATTGATTTTCAAAATTTGCCAGAAAATGCTAAACAATACTATAGAGATAACAATAAAACATCTAAAAATATGACATGGAATTATGATAATACTACTAAAAAATGGAATTTATGTACTGATGATAATGAATGTAATATTGATAAAGATAAAATAGAAAATACAAGGTATATACAAAGTTAGTGCTATAAAAAATATATATATAATTATTAAATAATGGCAAATGATAAATGTAGTTTTGATATTGATTTTTTACAAACACATTTTACTGATTGCAAAGAACAGATGAAAACACAATATAATAATAGTGATAAAGATACTCTTTATATTATTGAAGATATCGCAAGTAACACCAGATTGTGTTCAAAATCTGAAGGAAAAATATATAAGAATTGTGTTATTGAATCCGATAATCCATGGTTAGTGAGATCCGGTGATAATGATAATTGTATATATCCTAAAAATATGACTCTTCCTGAACAATTATATCGAAATGATAGCAATTTAAAATCTGATTCAATAGATCACGAAGTTAAAAATATTTTGCAAGAAAGGTGGTATGATTGGTTTACTATCCCAGATTATTATCATGGAAATATGTATTATTTAGATAAAAGCGATGATGAAAATAAAATATACGAACCTTGTGATTTGGGTAAGGTACCATATCCAAAAGATTTAAAAAAATGTATTTCAAAAAATGATATAAATTATGGTTTATATACAAACCAAATATCATATACTCCTTTACAACTTGTATTACTTTATGGTTATTCTTATGACTCAAATCTTGTTACAAAAAAGTTAGGAGAATTAAGAAATTCTTTCAAAACAAATCTTGAAAATTCTGAAGATTATGAATTTTTGAAAAGTCAAGAAGAAAAACAAAAAATAACTGATTTCGATAATTCATATTTAAATATTAATGCTAATGAACATTATACAGAGATTCAAACAACCGTGGAAAAACTAACCGATATAGAGCTTAATGACATCAAAGCTCCAATTCAAAATGTTATTAAAGTATCAGATTTTATTCATTCTAAAGAAAATATAATAGATGCATGGGAATTATGTAGTGAAATCAAACCAAAAATTGAAACAAAAATTACAGAACCAGATAATAAACTTACAGAATCAGAAAAAAAATTCTATAAAGCTTGTGATATTTGTTTTAATGGAAATTCTTTTTATAGTAAAAATGTTATCTTATTTAGATTGAATGAAGGTGAATCTGATAAAAAACAATCGTTAAAATTTGAAAAAATACTCGATGATTCTTATAAAAAAGAAGATAGTTCAACAACTTCTGAAACACAAATTAGTATGAACAATACAGGTTTCAATCTTATTGATTATAAAACTGAAAAAGGGTTTTCTCAACAGAAATATTCTAAATATTTGTTATCTGTTGTCAAAATAATGGTAGCATTAACATTTATAACATTTATTAGTATTTTTGTAGTGTTAATTTTACTTGCTTTCAAAAAACAATTAATACCATTTTATGAATCTATGTTTTCGAGTGTATCAAGTGCTGGAAATATGCTTAGAAATTTAATAGCAGCTAAATAATATAATAAATGAATGTTATTATTGTATTAAGAAATGTTCCCCATAAAGTATCTTTAATAGCAACATAAACATCATATTTATGATAAATAGATAGACAAGTCAAGTTGTAAATAGCATATATTGCAAACCCTGTACCTCCACCGTAAATGAATGAATTCAATAATCGTTCTGATAAATCAGCTTTTTTGCCAATGTGATAACCTGTGAATGGAATAGTTATAAATAATGTTGTCAAAACCACGACAATATAGGCTATGATCACAAAATGATATCTTATTATCATTTCACTTCCTTGAATTTCTCTAACAGAATCACTATACATTTTTATATTTGAACCTATCCATATTGCATCAAAAAGAAGAATTAATATAATGATATATAAATATTTATAATTCATATTCTATATTGAAAATATATAAAAATAAATAGTGATAATCAAATGACCATGACAGATTATTTACATTTTGATAATAAAGTATTAGTAGGAGGTGTAGACGAATCAAATAGAGGAGGTTTAATATACGATGTCGTTGCTGCTTGTGTAGTTTTACCTGAAAAATTTGAAGATACTAAATACTTGGAAATAAAAGATTCAAAAAAATTGAATTTCAAAAAAAGAAGAGTACTTGCTGAATATATAAAGGATAATGCTATAACATATGGAATTGGAATTGCAACAAATGAAGAAATAGATAATACAAATATTCTAGCAAGTACAATGAAAGCTATGAATAGAGCCATAGACAGTGCTTATAAAAAACACAAATTTGATGAACTCAAAATAGACGGGCCTTATTTTAATGGTTATGTTCCACCAATTATAGATAGCGATATGTTACCATATGAATGTGTAATAAAAGGTGATTCAAAGTATTTGAATATAGCAGCTGCTTCAATATTGGCGAAAGATTATCATGATACAAATCTTTTAAATTTAATTAGCGAATATCCAATATTAGAAAAGTATGATTTGGCAAATAATCAAGGATATGGTACTAAAAAGCATATTGATGCTATAAACACATATGGAATAACCAAATATCATAGAAAGACATTCGGACCTTGTAAAAATAAACCAATGGTTGGAATGATTTAGTTTTGAATAAAAACAACACCAAGTGATGAATTCAAAATAATGAGAAAAATCCATAAATAATAAACATTATTTTTTTGAATTTGAAAATATACTGTATGTGGATCAAAACTTTGAAAACATTGTAAAGCCCATATCATATTAAATAATATAACATTAAATCCAATATTATAATTGATAGAGTTTTTTAAAATATAAAAATACTTAACATAGGATAAAAATGGCAAAATATGAACAATTAAATTTAAACTATTGATATAAGTGTAATTCATATCTTTTGGAATATTTGGGATATTTTTGATCATACATTTATTATTGAAATGAAAAATGTGATAAATTACGAAAACAGTTGTAGAATTTATTGAAAGGAAAATGTTCATATAATCATTATTATAATGATAATTTATAATAACAAGTGCTAAATTCCAATTTGTATATTGTTTCAGTGTTATATCAACGATTTTTAATAATTGAATATTTTTATCGAAAAAACTATTTATTTTTAAAAAAAGAGGTAAGAATATACTTGTTGATATTAGTATATTTTGATATTGATATAATTTGTCCATTTAAATATTTAATTTATTTTTTTATCCAAGAAATTTCTTTATGAAGATTATTTGAAGGTTTTTCCAATATAATAATAGGATCATATTTCAAAGATTGAACAAACGTTTTCATAGTATCTTTTTCAATTTTTCCCTCAAAAATTGTTTCGTGAACATCAACTTTTGATCCCATCTCTTTCTTGCTATTGTTGAAATGTATAACAGATACATTTTTGATATTATCTTCTATTTTTGTGTAATAAGTATTTATATCTTGTCCAGATGACCATATATGAGCTGTATCAAGACATATTTTGAGATAATTTTTTTCATCACAAGAAAATCTGTTATAAAATTGTATAAATTCCATATCATTTACAAACATTTCAGTTCCTGCTCCAGCTGGTGTTTCGATAATAAGTTTTGATTTAATATTATTTTTTTTCATTATTTTAATAATATATTTGAGAGCAATAAACATGTTTTCGATACTTTCTTCGATAGAAAATGTTGTATATTTACCAACATGAAATACAACACCTATAGCTTGAATAATATCTGATATTTCCAAGTTATTAATTAAAAGTCTGATCCAATAGCAATCTTGGAGTTCTAGATCTCTTTTACCTTCTTTTGGTTGTTTTGCTAAATTGATTGTATATGGTGCATGAATAACAATTTTCATATCATTTTGTTGACAAAATTTGATAATATCAATAGATTCTTCTTTATATTTTTCAATATTACCATTTTGTGCACTTCTAGGATTTGAAACAAATATTTGTAGAGCATTACCACCACTATTATGAAGAACTTGTAATGTTTTGAGAACAGTTGTTTCCTTTTTAATATGGGCACCTATATATTTCATATTTATATTATATATAACTATTATTATCATTTTTTATCTTTTATGATACACGATGTGTCATCGTAATTCTTCGGCATATATGAATGCATTTCATTTCCGTATTTAAAAACTTCTCTTTGTAATCTTTTAGAATATTTAAAAGATGTTCTTGAAATACCTTGAGGATTAAGTAAAGATACAATTAAAGTTTGTAATGGTGCATCACCATATCTATAATAAAATATACCACCATGATCATTTATTTTTTGAATTACATTTTTGACATCATTTCTTTGCCAAAAATCTGTTTTGGTAATAAAAAAGTTATTATAATACATAATCGGCATATCAGTATTAATATCAGTTTGAGATGGTTCCAATTTGTTAAGTTGTAAAATCTGATTAAATTTTTCAAAAACATCTGTTTTCATTGGTAATTTTGAGGAAATAAATAATTTGTCTATTTCTTTAGAATCTGGAAAAATTGTTTTAAAAAGATCTTTCATACCATAATTACATAGACCACAATCAATATGTACAAAATTGGATACATAAATCAATTGTTTTTCGTACATATGTTTAAAAAGATCTAAACATATTGGTTCTTCAATGATACTATCATCGTCTAAACGCATAAAATATTCATAATCCTTTGTATATTTATAAATATGATTCATCCAAAAATTACACATCATTCGATATTTTAAATTACGCCAATACGGAACAGGTTTTAATGAAACTATTTTACTGACTCTTTCTAAATCTATATTATTGGGAATAGTGAAATCATCTTTATCAATTTCACAAAAAGAAAGAAGATATCTATAATCACTACGAATACCTAAAATAATTTCTTTTTTAGCATCATCATCATAATCTCCTTCATGTAAAATAATAATAGGGTATTTATAATTCTTATTGAAATTTTTGAAAAGAAAATATAATGATGTTTTTAAATAAATTTTTCTTTCAACTGTGTTTTGTGTAAGAATAACAATAGCCGCGTTCATTTTGATTATTTAATTCAATTATTGTTTATATATTAGATAGAGTACATTTCTTAAAAAAAATCAAAAATTTATAAAACCTTCATGAATTTCTAACAAATGTTAAGGAATGTACTCTTTTTCATTCAATTTGAGTACATATCATTAAAAAAATAAGAAAAATATAAAACCTTTATGAAAATCTAATAAATGTAGAGGAATGTACTCTCTATTATTTAATTTGAGTATATTTCATTAAAAAATAAAAAATGACAGAATGACAAAATATTTTTAAATCATTGTGATGCAAAGGATAAAACCATATACTACAAACCAAGTAACATGGCACTCAATTCTCCAAAAAAATCTCAGAATTCCCATGAACCAACGAGAATATTCTTGGGGTACTTCTGAAATATCTCAATTCTTAGGAGATATATTTGATATCTTCGAAGAGGGCATCTACTATGAAAAAATGGGGTCTATTATCAACTTGAATTTTAATGGCAACAATGACATTTACGATGGGCAACAAAGAATTTTAACAACTGTCTTACTTTTAACTGCAATGGGGCAATTCTCGGAGAAACTTAAAACTAAAGTCGAATCACTTCTAACCATCGATACAGATTTTGATATCCTCACAGTGGAACAACAAAAAATTAAAGAAAGATATAAAACCAGTAAAATTCCTAAAATCTACTGTATCAATCCATATGATATGGAAAGTCTTGTGCGAATTTTCAATAACGATTTTAAATCATGGGTCTTCTATCTTTCCAATGTCGATGATTTTGACATTTTAGAAGAAAAAAGAGAGTATTTGTGTAATGTCGAAGAATGTCGTGAAAATATTTCGCGTAAATCAGATTTTATAAGACATGTTAAAACAAAACATGATATCAATATATATGATACCGATAAAGACAATAAATCAAAATTGTATAATGCTTTTCACGATATTTGTAAACATCTTGTTTTAAAACAATATGACCAAGATAAATTCGTAGAACTATTTAAGTTCATAATAGTTGATATTGATATACAGTTTTATGATTGTACTAATCCAGAATATGTTAGTAGAATTTTCGATTGGGAGAATAATAGAGGTAGATCAGTTGAATCACTTGATATTATCAAGAACCCTCTTCTTGTTCAAATTCCTGACGACAAAAAGATGGAAATTTATGAAAAATGGGAACTTTTGAAACATAAGGAAAGTAAAATTTATAAGAACAACTTTGGACAAAAGATTTTCGATATTGCATTTCAAATTTACAATAAGAGTATAAATAGAAAAATCAAATATCAAGATTTTATTACAAAAATAATCAACAATAATAATACATATGAAGAAGTTATCAAATTCTTTAAAATTGTTGAAAAACTATTTAAAATTTATGATGAAATTTCAGTAGACAGATATGGTAGACTTCTTAATAATTCACCTCGTATTTGTTTGAATTGGGAAGTATATATGTGGTGTCTAATTCCAATATTTTATCAGACTGATAAAATAGATAGAAAATTGATTAAATTGTTCGTAAAATGTTACTTTAGGAATCTTCAATTCAAAAATAGAAATTTTAACAACCTTTGTTATTCCCATGACTTTATTTTAATTGCAAATAAAGTTCTTCATGACCCAACATATGATTATTTTCATGATATCGAAAAATGTTTACAAAGAAATAAAAATATTAATATTAACTCTCCAAATTATTTACATTCTTTGCAAACTATGACATTCAAATCAACCAATGCTACTCATTTACTTCTGTTTATTGAAACTTGTTTAAATACTGATACACATATTGTTCCACTCGAATATACACTTGAACATATCTTCCCGCAAAAAAATAAAGACGATCTTGTTAAACTATCCAATATTGATATTATTGGTAATTTGACTTTAATTGAAGGAAAAAATAGTCAAAATGGTCATAAAGGAAACTCATCTTTAGGTTCAAAAGATTATATTGTGAAAAAAAGTTCATATGAGGAAAGTAGTTGTAAAATTACTAGAGAAATTGCAAATAAATTTTCATCATTTGATGAAAACGAAATTATTGAAAGGACAAATATATTATCTTCTCTTCTCGATGATTTTACTAATTACTAAAACAAAAATTATGTAATTAGAGTACATTTCATTAAAAAAATCAAAAATTTATAAAACCTTCATGAATTTCTAACAAATGTTAAGGAATGTACTCAAAATCTTAATTTTCATCATTTTTTATATCATCTGGTTTAGTAATATTTATGGGTTTTATTGCTACACCCTTTCTCATTTTAATAGCTTTTTTGTTTTTAGAACTTTCAAGTTGTTTTACCTTTATTTGACAATTATTTAGTTTTGTCTGATTTTCTTCATAATCTTTTAATTTTCCTTTAAGATCAATTAATTCAGATGATTGTATTTTTATTTTTTCCACACCAGAAAGATTATGAATTATATATTTGTAAAAAATTTGAATTTCTTCAGTTGTTAATTGTGACTTGTAATGACAATATGAATATAAAACTCCTCCAAAGTTTTTACTTTTATTAATAATAACCGGAAGAGCACCGAAAGTTAATCCAGCAATATTTTCATCAATATTTTGAGATATCTCCTTTTTATTAATATTCAAAATAAACTTATTATTCTTATAAGATAATGATAATAATAAAGGAACATCATTTGTAATTAATTCAATGGGATATTCTTCAATAATCATATAACTCTTTGATCCAAAATGAACATCTATTCTTATAAATATATCATTGACCTTAGTCATAGATATTGAAATAGTATTTGCAACATTTATTACAGTATTATCCTTCACAACAGAAGAAGTATTGCAAGGAATTTCATATAGAATTAAAGGATGTTCGGAAATATCTCTTATTCTGAATATTAAAATAGAAGTAAACTCTTCAAAAGTAAATTTCTTGATATCATCAGAAAACTGAAATGCATTAGGACCTTTTAATGAGGTTTTGTTTAAAATAACACCAGGTATATCATAATATGAAGAATTATTTTCGAATGAAACAACATTGTCTAAATTGAAATACATATTAGAATTTTCAGCAGAAGACGAAATTGTATTTTGATCTAATAAAGAATTATACCATTTTAGATCATTTAGAGATAAACTTTTTCCATTTTCTAATGTTGATATTAACATAAATATATCTTGTTCTCTTGGTACTTTTAAAAGTTGATTTTCATTTTGATTATTTGAATTTTCTATTACTGGAGTGTTTTCAAAAAATTCCTTGATTTTATTTGATTTCCGAGGAACAAGTTTAGCTAGAATATTGACACTTAGTGTTATAAAAATACCAAATAAAATAGAAGTATAATAAATGTATTTCCCTGTTAAATTTGATAATCCCATCTCTATTATAAAATTATATAAAGATTTCGATGTATTTAATACATAAATCTGTAAAAATGTCTTCAACTATTGAAGTTCTCGATAGTAGTAGTGAAAGTGAAAACGAGTCTGATGTAAAAATAACCGAAGAAATTGAATGTGAAGAAGAAAATACAGTTCAAAATAGTGATGATGATAGCGATGATGACACTAACGATAGTGATGAAATTGATGAGAATGGTTTCTTTCAATTCATGGGAAATGGTGGAATGTCAACAGAAGAAATTTGTCAAACTATTACAAATATTATGAAAGATGATGAAAGTGGTGATACTGCAGGAACTAGTTTAGCAAATATTGCTCGTGAACTCAATAAGTTCAATCATAATTTTAAAAAATATCTACATATAATTTCAAAACCTTGATTTTGATATAAGAAAATAATTTATAAACAAAAATATAAGATAATGTCATCTGTTGAAGAAATGAAAAGTGATATTGAGAAAATAAATGAATTTTCCACAACTTTCTCACAAAAAACGCAAAATATTGAAGAAAATGTTAATGCAGTTATAGAAAAATTAGATAGTATAATTAAAATAGAAAAAACCAACGATAGTTTCCTACTTGCGTTAAATACCGCTTTAAGCGATGTTGAATTAGAAAAAAAAATTAATGATATTCAACAAAAACAACAGGCCATTTCTGAAAAACAAAAAGAATATTTAACAATTATTGAAAATAATGCAAGGCATATACATAAAATTAAACAAGATATTGATAAAAAACAAGATAAAATCAAACAAATATTTGATGGTGTTGATAATCTCGAAAAAAGTATGTCTTTATTAAATACTAAATGATAAATGAGTCCCAATCTTTTTTATCTATTTTGACATTTTTCCCATTTATTTTTTTATATAGTCCATATGGACCAAGATGCAAATACGAATCGTTGTCCAATTGTTTCGGTAACGATTTGATGAAACAGATTTCTTTGGAATCTAATTCGTTGAAGTTTTTATTTTTCCATTTCAAATAAGATTCAATATTTGTATATTTTTTATTCTCTTCATTATAGTAACAATGACCATATTTGGTTTTAATTATACCACTTTTCAAATCTGGTTTTTTAATTTGAACTGAATATGGTTTAATATGATTTTCGAAAAAATCAGACAAAACCTGGTTTTTCGTAAATTCCTTATTTGTTATTTTATCCAAAATCTTTTCCATATTTGATGTAAATGTAATGTCTAGAAGAAAAGGAATCTGATGGTTCAAATATTCGATTATTTCCTTTCCAATTTGGGTTGGAATTAGAAGATCCTTTTTTTTAATACTTGTATCAATCTCAATATTTTCAATATATTCCTTATTTTTTTCAATTGTTTTTTGTTTCAAAACAAGTTGTTGTCCTTGATATTGATTTTTTTCAACATATTTCTTTTCCAATATTTTATCTATAATAGAAGCATATGTTGATGGTCTCCCGATTCCATTTTTTTCTAATTCTTTGATTAAAGAAATTTCGTTAAAAAGAGACGGTTGTGAATCTAAATTTGGTCGACATTGGTATTTTTGTATTGTAAGTTTTTCTATATTTGTTATATGCTCTGTAACATTTTCTATCTTATTATCATATATAATAAGATATCCAAGTTTTGTAAGTAATAATTTTTTATATTTGAAATTATAATTATTTTCATATAATAATTGTGTACATATTTCTGTATATTCTGCTGCAATCATCTGAGATGCAATTGTTCTTTTCCATATTAATTCATATAAACGATTACAATCTTGATTGATTTCGCATTTAAATTTATTTATATCAGTTATTCGTATAGCTTCATGGGCTTCTTGTGCATTTACAATTTTATTTTTATGACATCTAAATTGCGAATGACCTTCGTATTTTTCATCAATAAATTTTATGATTTTGTTTTTGAATTCTTTTGAAATATTTGTAGAATCTGTCCTCATATATGTTATTAAACCATTTTCATATAATTGTTGTGATACCGACATTGTTTTTTTAGAAGTAAATCTCAATTTATTATAAGCATCTTGTTGTAAACTTGTTGTCGTATAAGGTGGTGGTGGATTATTTTGACTTTTTTTCTCAAAATTTTGAGTTGAGAATTTATTCCGAAAATCAAATAATGAAATAATTCTTGTAATATTATCCCAATTATCCTTGACTAAGATATCATTTTGATATAATTGAAATTCAAATATATTTTTATTTCGAAAAAACCCAGATATTGTCCAATAATTTTCAATGTTATTTTCAATTAGTTTTTGATACTGATTATAGCAAAATTTTAAAGCAACTGTCTGTACCCTACCAACACTTAATGTATTATCATCAAATTTCGACCATAAAGATGGTGATAGTTTATATCCAACTAATCTATCTACAAATCTTCTAGTTTCTTGTGCTTCAATAATATTTTTATTTATTTGTCTTGGATTATCTAATGCATTTATAAGTGCATTCTTTGTAATTTCATTGAATTCTATTCTATAATAAGTCTTATTTTTTAATAAATCTTTTATATTATTCCAGATATGAAATGCTATAGCTTCTCCTTCCATGTCTGGATCTGCTGCCAAATAAATAACTTCACTATTCTTCACATATTTACGAATATTTTTAATAGTTTTTTCATTTGTTATTTGATATTTCCCAATCCATTTTTCAATATCAATTCCTAATTCATTTTTGGGAAGATTATTAAAATGACCATAAGAACAAATGACATCATATTTATAATTTAATAGTTTTGATATCGTTTTAATTTTTGTACCACTTTCAACAATAATAAGCGGTTTCATTTATAACAGATTTTTTAATAATCATAATCATTTTTTAAGCAATTTTCATTTTTCTTTTTAAATCAGAATATTGATACATTAATGACTCGGCTGTATCAATGGGTAAAACATCATATTTTGTAGAATAAAATTCGGGTCCATTTCTAGTCTCTCTATTTGTAAGAGTTCTTAATGGATAAAGGTCTTCGAGTTCGATAAATTCTACAGACATTTTATCATCATTATCAACAAAACAAAAATATACAGTTGATACAACTCTTTTTTTGTTGGCAACAGTGTAATAACTATTTGGGTATTCGAAAGTAGTTTCAAATTGATCACTTTGTATCATATATTTATTTGGTGTATTTTCAAATGCAATACTAGCACAAGGAAATGGTAATCCTTGACCAGAATATGAAGATTTTTTATCAAATGTATTAGGTGCAATCATTATAATAGATTTAAAGTTATTGAAATTAAATATGTTACCAGCTATATTTATTTTACAATCATCAATTACTGTTATCTTTGCTTTGATATTATTACTGTTTAATTCCATTATATACCTTTATAGAAATAGAATATAAAAAAATTAGTATGAACGACCATCCCCTAAACCTTTGGGATCTTTTTCTATTCTTGAACAAGAAACACTATCACAGCGTATGACATATTTTTCAGGAAGCATAGTCCCGGGATCTGTGAAAGGACGAGTACAAGGTCCACATAAAAGATTATTGGCAGCATCTTGTGCATATTGAGCCATTAATTTTTCGGCATTTCTTTGTAAATAAAGTCGAGATTCGTAACTTGAAACAGGAAGACTGTTTGTATTTAATTCTTGACTTAAATCATTTGATACTAAACATTTAGGTCTATAATCAGTAAATAGACGTCCATCACTCATCTTAGTAGGACATTGATTACCGTCGATAGATGAACAACAACTCATATATTCTATTGTTATAACAGAAGATTTTTTATCTTGATAAGATACGTTCTATCAAATTATTTTTAGTTCCAACATTTGACAATTTAAGTTCTTTACAAATTTC
>Ga0222718_10000416_pt1 | contig 44174 bp, 40 predicted proteins | sample C33_27DmetaG_FD_165045 | JGI IMG/M metagenome (GOLD analysis project Ga0222718, IMG submission 165045) | Estuarine water microbial communities from San Francisco Bay, California, United States - C33_27D | ecosystem: Environmental > Aquatic > Marine > Unclassified | place: USA: California...
GATGTCCCATACTCATTACCATAATTTAAGTAAGACTCGGTAATCCATAAATTTTCAATATTTTTATTTTCATAAAATTCTTTGGCACCTTGTCTTGTTATTTGATTCAATCCTTGTGGTGATGAACCCGCCTGGCTAAAGTTTTCAAAATTTAAAACATTTTGTGTTGACCCCTCTCCTGTATTTCCTCTCCAATATGTTGAGGTGAATAAAGTTTTATCATAGGTATTGTCTTCTATTCTAAATGATGAAATTGTTTTCTTGTTTTCATTAAACACCAACGTTTTTGTTGTGTTGTTAGAATCATTAGTAGAATTTATATTAGTACCATTAGCTAAGTTACTTTTACTCCATACTAAATCAGTAAAAGGGTAAACATCATAAGTTGTAAATTCATTAGATGTTGTCTTTTTTAAGTATTCTTCAATATTTTCTGTAGATGTAGAACCATTAGTCACTTCAGGACTATTCTCAAATATAGATACATCATATAATTGATTAGGGTTTTCAACATAATTTTTAATATATGGTGTTACAAAATTACCCTGTGAATATTGTGTCCATAATTCACCCTCACCATTTAAAGATTGTACTCGTAATTCATTTAAGAATGTTGGGTATGTAAAAGCAAAGTTCTTTAACTTAATAGTTAATGAAGTACTTTTCTTAACCGCTTCAGATATATTATGATATTCAAAGTCTCCTAATAAATCATATATTTCGTCACTATTACTTGAAGGTCTAAATAATTTAGTGTAGTTAGATGATAGTATAGACCTTTCTAAAATTTCATATAGGAAATTTGTTTCAGTTAAATTCTCATATGGTTCAACATTATTTGGAAATTCAATAGCACTAACACCTATATACTCATTTTCAGTTTGAGGATTTGACAAACCTGTTGGACTTTGTTGTATTTCTTTCTGCACACTACCCTTTAAGTATTCTTCCACGAATTGTATCTCGGGCCATACATCATATAGATAACCCTTTGTTTTAGTTAATGACTGTGGGTCACCAGGATATTTTATGACATAATTTGAGTTACCGTTTTGGTCTATTTCAGTTTCAAAATATTGAGGCCATGGATAAACAATACTATCCTCAGATAATTTACCATCTACAGTCACTTTTTGTAAGGAATCCTTTGCGTCTGTTCCAAAACTTTTTTCAGGGTCAATAATTGATGTTAATCTTATTGGATTCGCTTTTTGGTCATATGCTTTGGTGTGTGTTTCATCCATCAATCTTAAAAACGCGTCCGCATTTGCACAGATAACACCAATAGTATTTCTTATTGTCGGATTAAATCCTAACCCACCCTCCGAAGCTGGTCTCGTTATTTTTCTCGCTAAAGTACGTGATAGACTTGTTTCAATATTTTGTGAGTTTTTATTGAAAATTCTTTCCATCTTATCTAATAAACTTAAGAAAGAATTCACAGGGAAGTTAGAATCATCAAATGAATTACCAAACACATAGTATGGTTGTTCTTCTGTAACAATATTTCCATTAACTAAAACTTGTACTTGCAGATTTAGTTCAGCTTGTAGTCCTAACTTAAACTCACTAAGACTTTCAACAGTAGGTTGAGCATTGTTTCTAAGAATATATGTGTTTGTGTAGTCAACTTTATTTTTATCAATAGTCTTTTTAATTGTTTTGACATCTATTAAAAAGTTTATTTGACTATTAATAGTTTCCTTTTTTCCATTATCAGGGTTTTCAATAGTGTAACTACCGTTTAAACCAAAGGTGGCATTACTTTCGAGTTTTTCTTTATATTTTTTTATAATCTCTTCTAACTTTATGTTAGCACTCTGAGTTTTTTGTGTGTTATCTCGTATACCACTCTGTAGTGGATAATACACATATCCATTACCTTTATCTTTTGATTCTACAATAGGTAAGGAACCATCAATGTAATCATTGTAAAATGAACCACTAACACTTGAAAATATTTCCTTTCTAAATTTACTAAGGTCTTCTCTATATTTTTGTATATCATTTAATACCTCTAACTCCTGAGGTCCAAATTGTTCGTTGATATATCTCTCTAACGATTCTATTCTATATACAAATTCACTAAGTGTTAGTTCTTCGAAATTTTCATCTAATAAACCTTTGGCTTTGTATTGACTGTAAACCTCCCCTAATACTTGTCTACCTCTCGTTGTATTTTCAATAGTGACTTGTGTTGTTGAACTAACATTTCCAGCTTGTGCCTGTTCTTGTTGTGCATTAGTAGCTGTCGACCCTTCATTACTAGTTATTTGTTTACCAAACATTCTTGGTGCGGTAAATAAATGTTGGACATTAATATCTTCTAAAATTGCTGATGTTCTCCCAATAAATTCAGTGGTGATTAAATAATTACCATCTGAAGGGTCAAATCTTGCATTAAATTTCTTCAACATTAATTCATACTTAACTGCCTTACCATAGTAACCTTTTACTGTTAAATAAAATATCGGATATGGTAGTTGGAAAAATGCTGAGTATGGTGATTGCTCTCCCTGTTCAAAAAGTGTTCGGCCTTGAACATCGACCATTTCAATAGTAACCTGAGGTATGTATGCTGCATTATTTTGAATCCTAATACTCGTAATACCTAACCCTTGAGTATCCTCAGAATTTATTGTCTTTCTAACTATTTTTTGATTAGGTCGTTGTCCTACAATATATTCTTGAGTTTGGTTAGCACCTTTACCTTCTCTCGCACCTTTACCCGTTTGTTGGTCAGACCAACTTGTATCCATAGCCAATTTACCTCTCGGACTTAGGAAGTTGATTTCATGTATTCCAGGTTCACCTAAAGAAGCTACTGATGTATTAACCACAGAGTCATCTAAGTCTGAACCAACCGCTAATTTTGTTCTTGGTAATACCTTCGCCTCTAAATTTGCATAAAAGACCAAATCTTCATGGTCTACTAATCTTTCTTGAACTTCACCATTGGGCAGAGTGACCTTGTTTGGGTCAACCAAAATAATATTTTCGTAATCGTTTTCTACGTAAATGTTTTTACTCTGTCTGTTATCTGCCATAATAGAAGAAGTGATTGTCTAATGCTGCCTTATAATCCTGTAAAGAAGTTATCAACGGAAAAGGAATAATCAATGTTGTCGAATCAGGAATATTACTTTCCAACCCACCAAAATTAGGATTAGCCACCATTATCAACCATCCAAAGTATGGTGTGGAGTATATTTCTTGAGATATTTTATCAAGTCTACTTCTACCAACACGATAAATATATTTTTTATCTGTCGGCTTGGCTGGAATCCTTACAAATGGTACAACAGTTTGTTCTCCATTAATTAAGAAGTCTTTATATCTGTTATAATATTGCATTATTTAAGTCGTTTTTTACCATTAAAGGTTGTTTTATCACCTGTATTTACTTGCTCATATAAAGTAATTAAATCATCAGATAGTGAACTACTTGTAATTTTAGAGAAGGTAAAAGTTCTTGCCTTGTCCTGATTATATGGTAAGTATTGTGAGTACTTATCATTAAAATATTCATTTTTAAACGAATCAAAAGCCTTAACAGACTCAACATATGCCGATTCATAGTAAAGTTGTAACTCATCTAAAATTTCATTCAACTCTTTTGAGAATCTTTCTTTTTGTCTATTGTTCTTAAAGGTCATCCCATTGATGAGTTTATTAAAAACTTTGTTTTTATCGTCTTTTATATCCTTACCTAATAAAGTAAATAAACTTACCTCAGCCGGTGAGTTAATTCTTTTTTCTTTACTAGTTCTAACTAACGCACTCTTTTTCTTAAGAGTAGTATTATCAGGATATACGCTATAAGTAAAATTATCATTCCATTCATTACTAAAAGTCGTAATCAAATAATACGATTCTAACTTGGTGTATAGTTCCCTCATATCAGAACCTATAACAGAAAAGTCATTAGATAATTCTTCCAAAGTATCTAATGGAGTACCAGGTGATGAAACATCAACATCTGAAGTACCTGAAACACTAAATATCACAGTACTACCTTGTTTTGTTTGATATCCATCACTACCAGTATTAGAACCAGCAGATTGTGTTACAACATAATTTAATTTGTCTATATCAAAAATTAAGGTAGTTTCATCAGAAGACAATCGTTGTAGGTTAGTTTCCATATTAAGAACATACTCGTTCTTTTTTTCTTCCATTAAACTTTTAATTGAATTTTTGTAACTATCAATTAGAGAATTCTTAAATAAACCAAAATTACCATAATCAATTAAAGGACAGGTTCCACTATCAACAGTGGTCACACAGAAATTATAAGTACTATCAACATTGTCTTGGAGGTAAGCACTCTTACCAAACATATTGGTATCAACACCGTTTACCGTTCCATCACTATAATCTCTTAAGTTTACAAATAACTTTAATCCACCATATAAGTAGGTATTATTAATCTCCTCAAGTGAAGACAATACCGATTCCGCATATGATTTATTATGAGTGGTAATATCCTTCATAATACCCTTATAATCAGAAGTACCTGATATTGCACCTGTTTCAGCAACATTTTGTTGAGTTAAAATATTACCAATAGATACACCACCCAATCTTTGATTTTCTTCAGTCTGTCTTGGGTCCGTATTACCATTTTCTAATTGTATAGATTCTAATATCTGAGCATCGAACTGTGATGCTGAAACATCGGTAACATCTGCCCTATCATCATACATCTCAGTATTTGCATAATAATTAAATGACAACGCATTTTGTAATTTAGCCACAGGTTCTTTCAACCCTTCACCACCAATAAAATTAAATGATAAACTAACATCCGCAATCATCGGTTGTACACCAATACCTTCAGGATTCATATCCAACATTAAAGGCTCATATCTGATATTTAATGAGTTGATAACAATCTTTGAGTGGTAAAAATCACCAATTCGTAATACACAAACAGGTGGGGCACCAAATGCGGTGTTAAAGGCATCATTATAGACTCTCGTAACTCGACCTGTAGAATCTTTTTGAATTGTAGGTATAGTATCACCAGGTCTCATACATTGTTGAAGGAATGTCAATCTTGAATTTAATCCTTCAGGTGTTATAGAGTGAAATACGGGTTGGAAGTATTTAAATTTCTCTTTAATACTTTCATAAACCGCAGGTGAGTCTTGTTGTACCATATCAAAATAGTTACACTCACTTAAGGTTCTTCTTAAAACTCTTTTGGCAATATCTTGTCTAACTCTTGATTCTTGTGTTTCAACAGTATTTGTAGTTCTGATATTACTAGTTTCTTGAGTAACACCATTACTATCTGTTGTTGGTTCTGCCGGTTCTTCTGTTTTGGTTGAAGTTTCAGGAACTATCTCATTATCCATTCTTATTCTCACCCTTCTACAAGCCATCGCCCCTTGTGAAAACTCAGCATCAGTACCTGTAGAAGGAACGGTAGTACAATCTACAGTGTTACCATTTACATCCGAAACCGTACCTTGTTCTCCTTGAGGTAACTGATTTATAGTTAATTTTTTATCATCTATATAATTTCCAATTTTACCACCACCCTCTATCGGTATTTCTCTCAACCAATTTATAACCGATGATATTCTTCGTTGTGATAATTTTTTATTATATTCATCACTAGCCACAGGTGATGCCGCCCCTAAAATACTAATATTTACACTATTACCTTGTTTTAAAGTTTCACCAAGTTTAGTAGTAAATTCTTTATTTAAATTATATGAAGATTTAATCGTTTCAAAGAATTGAACCATAGCACTCTTCTTAGTCTCATCAGGTTGGTTGTTTAATATAGTAGCTTCTCTACCAATATATGTATTATATGTACTATCATAACTAACACTTACCGTTTCATCCCAATTAGGTCTAGTTCCTGCAGGACCTGGAATGTCATTATCAAAATAAAATACAAGTTCTTCTTCCTTAAAGTTAGTTAATTTTTTATCGTCCTGTTTTGGCTTTTCTGTTTGTATTTGAGGCGGTATTTCCCTAACCTCAGTTTTGTAATCCTCGACTGAGGTAATTTTATTTACAATCTCGTATATATCAGACAATGAGAACTGCGGGTATTTCGCAACTAAATCGTATATGTCATAATTTAAACATCCCGCAATGAATGAATCCACAATAGCATTTACAGCTTCACCGTTCTGACCTTTTAATTCTTTGTCAATCAATAAGTTCATTATTGAAGGGTGGTCAACCACAATCTTCCATGAAAGATTACCAACACGAGTAGTATTATTGTATGTATATACAGGTTCAGGACGACCTAAAAATTCGTTAGATGTCCACCTTGTACTCACATTTTCATCCACCCTCATATCATATGGGGGGAACCACATAATACGACCACCGTTAGGTCCTTTTTCACAATTTGCCAAATCATCGTAAGTATAACCAGGTCTGTTTGCCGTTCTCCAAGCCAAGTTCTCAATAGAGAACATATACTTTTTAGGTCCGCTAGATGAGTAATCATTACCTAACATGTTAGAGGAGTCTTCACCCCTCATTGGTGCAATATTTAAATTGTATGTATTATCTAAAACAGAATAAGTGAACTTCCTAATGTTTCCACTTTTCTTTTGTAGGTCACCCATATTGTAAAATGGCGTATCTTTTGTAAACACACGACAAAACTCATAACCTTCAGTGTAGTTATTTTCACTTGAATATCTTACAACTCTTGAACCTTTACTTAAAATCTTATATCCGTCAGAGAATTTTTTACTTACCTGATTTATGGCATTTCCCGCATGTTCTAATTTCTTATCACTACCATCGGCAGCATCAATAAGTTTTTGTGTATTGTCTAATATTGAACCTGCTTTGTATTGGTAGATTGAATTATTACTCGTTTTAGAACCGAAAGTACTCTTAGTTGCAGTCCAAGAACTATCTGTCGGTTGTGAAGGGTTGTCATTTGTTGGACCAGGTCTTTTACCATATTGACCTTCACTCGAATCACTTGACCATACAAAACCACCTGTTATACCACCTGTATCGTAAGTTGATGTAGTGTTTAAACCAAACTGAAAATCATTTTCAGGACCTTCATATTCTTTACCTAATGCACCGTAACCAAATACAGGTGATTGCGTCGCATAACCATATTTGTCAACTGGCATCGCATCCGCAGGGAATACAATATCCGTAGGTTCAGAAGTCCTTTTACCTATATAATAGTTACCTGAGGGTGCACCTAAGTTGAGGTCATTTAAGAAATTTGCTCTATAATCAGGACGATAGTCATTAAACTCTAAGTTGTTGAAAAGACTTGATGATTGACCTTGTCCTGTATTGGCTAAAAATATATCTGAAGATGTTCTGTTATTTGGTAATTCTAATTTTTTTACAAATTTCGAAACTCCATTAGCACCTAACGCTTTAGCAGCACTACCAACAGCATTGATACCTACATTCACTAAACTCGTTCTTTGTACTTGTTCTAAAAAACTTCTTTTTTGTGGTAATGAAAAATAATCACCAGGTATAAAAGAGTATGGTGCAGTAACACCAGCAATTCTTGAAATAAAATCTAATCCTTTACCTATAATCGAATCGGGTTGTGAAATATTCCAATTTGGTTCAATAAGTGGTACTCTACCAGCAGCTATACCTAAAGCTCGGAACGGGTCATTCGCGGCATCAATAACATTTGCTCGTCCTAATGTTTGTTGATATACATTCCCATCACGTCTTGTTTTCCAATCTCTTTGTAATAACTTAGCACCTATTTGCATTAAGTCAGAATCTTCGGTCAATCTACCATCAGAACCTTGTGGGTCATCAGATATTAATATCTGATATGGTGAGTATAGTGATGAAATAAATTTGTAGTAAGTATCTCTTTGTTGAATTGGGTCTCTTTGATATTCTATAGGACTACCAGCAACTAAATTTAGAGGTATAATATTAGTTTTAACAACATCTTGAATATCTATCTCATCATCCCAACCTGCTTGTGGACCAAACTCATTTTTAATAAAAGAATCTTTTTGTGAATCTGCAGTTGTTTTTGAAGGTTCAGAAGCGTAGTAATCGTATTCACCTAAATTAGATTGTGTACCATTATCTTCATTTATATCAACAACGTCCCCATAACTTGAATTTGTATTTTCAGGACCGTAGGCATTTTTAACATATAATAACTTTTCTTGGTCATCACCAATGTCAACCAATGAAGGACTATCAATAACCGCCAAATCATCAATATTCAAATCACCTATGGCCGGTTTTGATTTTGGTGAAAAAGCACCAGGATAGTTATAAGGTGGTAAGTTCCTTACAAGTAACTTTTTTCTAAAGTTTTCAGTTGAATTAAATGATAATGGACTACTCATCTATTCTTTTATTAGATAAATAGATTGTTGATTGATTTTTTATACATAACCAGGTGTTGAATTACCTAAAGGTGAACTCAGTCGGTCTATTAACTGTTTTCTAACCGCCGCGGTAAATTCAGGACTCTTCATCATTCTTTCAAATTCTTGATTATTCACACCTGTAACATTTAAATCCATCCTAAAAGTTCCTCCGACATTAACATTTTGTTCCGTAACACCTCGAGAACTATTACGTGTTAGATTAGTACCAACAACAACCTCATCCATCCTATCTAAACTAAACGTATCTTTACCCGCTTTAATAACCTGTGCACTTCCTGGTGAAAAATAACCATCATTCATACCCTGATAATTATTACTACTAATTGCAGTTATAAGGTCCTGAATAGTGGTGTTTAGTGCATTAGCAGATACCGTCAAAGTACCTAACCCGTCTGAAAATTGGTTCATTTCTTCAGTTACAACCGAGGTACCTTCAGGTACTTCAGGGTCAATCCTTGATAATGATTCACTAATATTATTAGGTAACTCATCAAACAATTTTTCCATCTCATCTTGAAATGATTCAAAGGTTGTTTTCAAACTATTACCTAACTCATCTGAACCTGTGACAAAATCCGTAACTGTTTTGGTAAATTCAGATTTTTGTACAAACGCCTCAATAGTTTGTGTTGTTTGTTCTCCAGTTGCATCCGCAACAGCTCTCATTAAACTTTCTAAATCTTCACCTCTAGAACCTGGTTCTCCTGATGCATATCCACCAGCCAAGATACCTGATGTTTGTATTTTTGATAATGCAACTAATTGTTTTTCTTGTATACTAAGTTGTTTTTCAGCAATCTGTCGTTCACTTAATGAAGCAGTATCTCTAGCCTTTTCCAAAGCTTTGAATTCTTCAGAACTTTTATCTTGTAGAACAGACAAATCTGTAATTGGTTTTTTCAAGTCTGGTAGATTTAAACTTATCTGACCATCAGGACCTATTTCAGCTAAATTAGCAACTAATTGTTTAGTATCTTTATCAAGACCTGTGAAATCTAATGATTCCATGACTTTTTGTTCCTTAGCAGCCTTAACTGCAGTATTGGCTAAATCTTCATAAGTCATACCAAGAGCATCCGCCTGAGCACGTAACCTTCTCATTTCAACACCAGTAATCTTAAACTCACCAGTTTCTTCGTTGAACATTACTGCCGATTTTGCAGTATCTACAATGGCATTTTGAAGACCTTCCATGTCATTCTCAGCCATATACATCAACTTAAATGGGTCTGCTAAATCACCAACAGCACCACCTAGTATTTGCATTTCCGCAGCCAAATCAATCGCCTTCTCAGGACTTAACAAATCCGCAGCTAATTTTGTGATAGAACTAAAATCCATACGAAGAGCTTGAGCTCTTGCAACCATTCTACCTAACCCTTCAACACCATTTTGAAATCCATACGCATTAACAAGTTTAAGATTTTCACCTGTTGTTTTTAAGAATTGACTAACGTTTAGACCATAACTTCTAGCAACTTGAGTCAACTGTTGTGTTTTTTCAATAGCAGCATCTGTTCCTTGACCTAAATCTTGAAACCCTGTAACCATTGAACCTATTTCTTCCGCTGTTAAATTTGTTGTCCTTTGTAATGTTACTAAACTTTCTAACTGTTCTGATGTAAGATAGTTATTTCTTTGTAATGATTGTGATATCGATTTATAAATGTTTACATTGTCCTCTAAAGTTGCACCAATTTCAACAGTACTCTTAAATGATTCAACTAAACTTTTTTGTATACTTCTAGAAGCATCACCCACTTGACCAAAAACAGTTCTCGCAACTTGTTTAGCCTGATTTTCAACGGTTTTTAAACCTTCAATAAATTGTTGTGGTTTAACTGCATTTAATGCAGCTTCACTCGCATTTTTAATAAAATTACCATCACCACCTGGTGTTGCGAAAGGACCTGTACCTGCATTAGAGTTATCTTGAAAAAACATTTTGTGTTATTTTACAATAAATAGATTCTTATTTATTTTTTTGTTTTTCATATATTTCCTGTTGTTTATCAAAATCTTCAACTATTTTATTTATAAAATATTTTCGTTCAAATACAGGCATATATAACATATCACGATAACTAAAGTTAACGTGTTTAGCTAAAAAATAAAATTCATCTAATTGTAATTTTTTATAATCAGAAGAAAGGTCGAAAAAACTCCGCCCCGAAAGTGACATTGATACTCACTTTTTCTCCTGACGGGGCTAAAATTTCACGTCTTAAGTCAAGACGAGGTTCTGCCAATCTTAATTGTTGTCTGATGTACTTAGCATCTGAAATTGGCATTTGTGTAATAAACACAGATATATTTTGTTTATTTTCATCACTGTCTAAGGTTACAATTTGTTTTTCCAATCTTTTTGTAGCAACAGGAGCCACCATACCTTCAGGGTAAGTGTTTTGTATTCTATCTATTTCTTCTTGTTCACCAATATTTAATAATTTACATTGAACAACTTTTCCTGAAGAAGGTAGTTTTAATTCAAATAAACCATTTTCATTAGGTTGTAATTCGGGTGTTATAAAATTAATTTCATCTAACTGAATTTCAGTCTCAAAATCTTTTTTAGTTATTGGGTCAATCGTCTGTATTCTATACCCCGTACCAAACGCAGTATTTCTTAAGAATAATAATATTGCCTGAACATCACCATCTAATAATTCTTCAACATTAAAGTTTGGTTCGTATATCTTTTGTTTCAACAAAGTTTTTATCAAACCTTCACTTTGTATCATATTAGGTGACATCAAAATATTTTCATCATTAGCAGTAAGATATCCCACTTTTATTGATGATTTTTTGTTTTTATAAAATTTACCACCTGAAGGAAGCTTCACCACATCGTGTGGTAAGTTCATGTTCATTTGTCCGTATTGTTCTGCTGTATTCATATATTTTTAAATAAAAAAAACCATAGGGTTGCCCCTATGGTTAAATATATGACATTTATTTTTTTCGTAAATACTATATTAGTAAACCAAAATACATCTATCAGGACGAAGAGTTGCCGTGATTGTTGCCAACCCATCATCACTATATCCTAATGAATCGAAGTTTACATCTGTTAAGAATGTACCTTGTAAAATCCATTTTTCAACAGCAACACCTGTAGGGTCTAACATTTCAAGGTCAATATCTTTCTTATAACCTGCAGCGTATCCCATACGTCCTGTTACAGACTCAGAGTGAAGACGTACCCACTCCATAAGTGCTTGTGATGCTGAAGGACCGATTGGGTCACGGAATGTCACATTAATAGTGTTCCAGTTAAATCGTCCTGCAACGAATGTTGATGTGTTCAAAAATGGAATCTCAGTTGCTCCAATAGTCACTTGTGGTCGTGAAGTAGATTCAACGTACCAAGAGTTGATACCCAACGATGAAGGGAAAGTAAGGACGAATCGATTCTTTCTTTTTGGTTCATACGGTGTGGGCATTTTCATTAATAAATCAGCCATAGTATTTTGGTTTTAATTTGTTTCTTTTATTTTCTTATAAATATTATGAGTTTGAAAAAATTTTTCTATTTACTTTATTTTAGAAATCAATTACTCATAGAATGAGCCCAGATTTACTGAAATACTTTAAACTTCCTGTTTTTCTCCTCCTTTTGTTAAATAAGTTTTAACTAGTTTATCTTTATCTTCTTTATCTAGAAAATCTTTAATCTTCTCGATATTACCTGCATCATCATCTGAAAATCCGATATTAGGTACAAAATTGTTTTTTATATCATTTTTAAAGTAAGCAGATTTTTCACCTAACTCCTTTGCCATATTTTTGACGTAAGATAGGAAGTTTCTTAAAGCAACGATTTTCCCCTCTTCAGGATTAGCAGCACTACCCTCACCATAAGTAACAGGGTGGAACTTAGCCAAATCTAAATAAAAGTCAATCATCTCTTTGTCACTCATTTTTCTTTCATCAAAATATTCACGGTATTTTTTTAGGTTATTTAATAGTTCGTTTCTACTAATACCATTGTGGTCGGTCACAATCATATTATAAACCGCCTCACGAAGGGTGTTAGGGTTGTGTCCCCTCGCAGTGATTATTGAAAAAATCGACCCCCCATTTATTGCCTCAACAAAATCATCCCATGAAGGACCTGGTTTTGCCATCATAGCATCGATGATAAATGCCTTATCCCCCTGAACACCAAAATTACGGTAAGGGTTTTCTGCATAGTTTACAATTCTTTTGTTTTTATAGTCGAAAGGTTCTTTACCTATAATCTCTCTATACTCGGCAAAGTCTTCAGTACTCATACCAACCTCATCACCATTTTCATCCATCAAAATAATTTGTGTCGGCATTGTAACTATATTATCATCCCAGTCAAAAGCATAGTACTTTAAATCAGGTTCACCCGCTTCATCGAAACCTTCTCTTAATTGTTTCTCTTCAGCATATTCTTTAATAATCTTACGTAAATTCATTATTTTTCTTTAGAAACTTTATTAATTAATCTTTCTAATTGTTCTTCTGAAATAACAATATTTTGTGGTTTTTCAGAAAAAGTTTTCTTATCAGAATTGTCGATGTTTAACGCTTCGTTTAGATATTTCTTTTTAAATTCCATTATTGTCTTTTTTTAAGGCTATAAAGGGGGGAACTTTCGAACCCCCCTTCTTTTATTAATTATCTATATTAGATATTTTCGAATGACGCTCCTGTAGGAGTAATCAAGAATTCAATATCGATGAATTCAAGAGCTCTTGTTGGTTTTAGATAAATCTTACCTGTTAAAGTATTTGAATCTAAATCCTCAGGAGTGTTTGATACAGTCACACGGAAGTCAATTAAACCTCTATCTCTACGGATTGAATCCAAGATTGGGTTAACAGAATCCAAGAACTGTTGTCTTACTTTCTCATCATTTTGTTCGAATAACAATCTAACCGCAACTGCTGAAATCAACTTACGAGCTTGTAGTAACAATCTTCTTACATTTATTCTGTCAAGTGCAGATTCTTTAATTTGTAGAGTTTTGTTACCCCAAATAACTGTACCTACATCAGAGAATGTTGCGATTGGGTTAATTCTACCTTTGTATAGAGTATCTCTATCGTCCTGAGTTAACTTCTTACGTGCCTTCACTGAGTTTACAATACCTCTTGTGTAACCCGCTGATGCGAACCATGGGAAAGCAATATTATCAGTCAATGCTAAATTTCTCACAACCTCACCTGTTGGTGGTAAGTAGATTTGAGTGTTATTGTTAGTATCTCTCGTCAAAATCCATGGGTAGTAAGTTGCACTATAGTTAGAATCAATTCCTGAATCTTCTAATAAGTCAACCAACTCTTCAGGGTATATAAACTGAGTTTCAAAATCCGCAGTGTTTGGTGAGAACATATCATAGTCAGGTGCTGTTAAGACATAGATTGAATCAGCTCTATCTGTTTCAACCATCTCAATAGCATCATTCACTAACGATGCGTTGTTAACAAAATCAATACCTGGAGTTGTAAACACGTTAATGTTTACAGATTCAGGGTTATTGAATGTTGTTTGACCCCACAAGTATGCGTAGTAGTCAGTATTCGCCCATTGTTCTTGGTTTGGACCTGTTATTGGTTTAAAGTAACCCCATCCTGTTGAATCAGGATATGTAATTGAAGTTGAACTGTTACCAGCTAAGAATCCTGTATTACCAAGTGAGAATGTATTACCGTTTGTACGGTACTCTCTATAAATGTCCCATCCATCAAAACCACCTTGAGCTAATAGAGTGAATTTTCTTGACGCTAATGAGTAGTATGCGTTTGTACTATTATTAGGGTCAGATTGGAATGAAGTTACACCGACATCAAATGCTGATGTTCCTGATGAAGTATATCCACCTGAAATTGTAACAACAGTTGCACCTGAGTCCATGTGGAAACCTTTTGTTAGTACTGGCCAATCTGTACCATTACCATCAGAAGTTGTTGGAACTTGTTTACCTTTATATTCGAAGAAGTCTCCGTCAACACCTACAGTTGAAGAGAAACCTAAGTAAGTTTTTCTAACTCTGTCTCCCGCACTTCTTACTATGTTATCCGCCCCTGAAGAAGCTCCAAATGGTGGGTTATAAACAATCTCACCAGGTGTGTAGTATTTAGTTTTGAACACAGGGAATGGATTTTTAACTCCTGAGTATTCTCTGAAGTTATACCCTTCAAATCCACAAGGAAGTGCATCGTCAGGATGGTCTTCATCCATTTCAACCATAATATATTTAGACTTCAACTCATATTCACCGTTTGATGTACCTACTCTTTGAGCCACATATGAATTTTGTGTTGAGTTCATCGTACAATTCGTGAATTTTTCTAAAACTACAACGTTATCGTCAGTATCGAAGAAGTCACGAACGATGATATCAAAGGTACCATTACTGAACTGCATGTTAGCAATCGAAACTTTTACTTGTCTGTTTGCTGAACTACCATCAGAAATTAATACGAATTTGAATAGTCTATAAACAGTGTTACCACGTAATTCAGAAACAACATATGGTGTTGTTGGTGTCTGATAAGTATTCAAATACCAACCAATAGATGTCGTATCTAAACCTCTTGCCTCAGGTAAAGCTGTTAATGAAGAATTTAATCCTCTAATATATCCATTGTTGTATGAGTCGTTTAATGTTGTTTGGAAAACTTCCTCTAAGAATACAGGTACTTCATTTCTTGGTTTAGAGAAGTTACCCTTACCAAATACTTTACTAATGTAGTTTGTATCTGAAGAATCAAATGATGTATTGAATGTAAATGTTTCATCATCACTAGTGACACCTGATACTCTAAATGTTGCTTTTGGATTTGTTGATACTCCTGAGAATGCTCCTGAAGTTACTAATGTTACATCACTAGTTCCTGTTACAGTGTAAACAGGACCGCCTGAAGAATCTGTAGTCACACCTCTTGAACGAAGAGTCGCAACAACTACATCATCATAATCAGTATAAGATGTACCTGAATAATCACTATAGTAAACTTCCATAGTTCCTGAGAATGCTCCACTACCTAAATCTTCTAATGTGTCAAGTGCCGCACCAAAACCAAAACCATCATATGCACCACTGTTATTATCAAATAAAGAGTAATACCATGGGTCATCATTTGGACTTGTAAAATCTGCCACGTCTTCAGTGATACCTGAAACTCCAAATGTTTCAGTATATGCTGAATAGTTAGCATTTACACCTGTTACCGAATTAAATGTACTAGCACTTACAGTACCCCAGAAATATGCGGTACCACCTGATGCTCCAGTATCTAATAATGAAGGTAGGATATATCCTTGGAAATCTTCGTTAAGTGAAGATTCACCACCATTAAATGTTGTATATGGTAATGAGAATTTAGAACTTAATTTAGCAGGTATTGTTGTTATGTTTACTGTTCCACCTGTATTACCTGAGAACTCAAGAGTCTGAGGACCCGTTGTTCCTGTGATACCAACTGTTGATGTATCAACATTTGCTACAGTAGTAATAGACCAAGATGGACCAGCATCATAACCGTTTAAACCTAATACTCTCGTTACGAAAAGTTGATTAGATTGTTGTAAATATGCCTTAGCGATATACGCCGCTTCATATTTAGGTATCTGTGTGTTGACGAATTTCTGAGGTGTTGTACCACCGAAATACGACAAGAATTCATCATAGTTAGTGATGAAAATAGGTTCAAAAGCTGGACCTTGTTGAGTTTCCCCAACGATTCCAAGTGTAGTTACACCGACACTCTGAGCTACGAAACTTAAATCTCTTTCAGAAGTGTAAACACCGGGAGAAACGAATACTTTGTTTGATGTTGCCATTTAACTTTTATTTCTTTTTTAATTTATTTTATAGATAAATATTTAGAAAAATCACAAAATACATTTACATAAAGGGAATATTTATTATTAGGAAGAGTTTTTTCTACCTTTTTTCTACCCTTATGTTATGAGTGAAATTAAGAACCTTAAAATATCTAAAGAAGCCCACACAGTCTTAAAAAACTATTGTGAAGAGAACGGACTAAAAATGTATAAGTTTTTAGAAAAGATGATTTACGATAAATGTAAGAAGAAAAAAGACATTTATGGTGAATAATTACTTCAAGTATGCAGTGGTTTGAAGAACCGACTCTTGACCTCCCGTTATCTTCGTAATATCGATAGTTACCAAATCACCATCAGTGATTTGAATAGTACTTAAATCAGACCCAACATAATTACCATCAATATAAACATCATAACTGTCTATATTCTCAGTACCTGTCACTAATAAATCTACAGTATACCTAAAAGTCTCAACCTTTTGAGTTTGTGAAGTACTGAATTTAATATCCAAATCAAAATTATCAGGTCTACCTGGAAACTTAGTTGCCTTTCTAGCACCTGACCTATTATTAACCTCCAATAGAGTTAATGCTCGAGTAATAGCTGGTGATATTTGAAACTCTTCTTCGTCCATCAAAAAACCTAACATTGTAAAGTTATAGTTTTGTACGTAGAACTTTCTCTTATTCACTTCTGTTACTGAATTATCAGAAACACTATTCATTACGATAGGAATGTAATGACCTTTTATAAAAGTATATGATTGACGAGAACTGAATTTTTGCATAACGATTTTGTTAAATTCATTAAGTTCTCTCATTCTATTACATACAATCTTCACATCATAAGTAATATCAACAGGGATTGGTTGAGGTATCTTATAGATATCCATACCCTTTCTTGTTCCGTCCCATGTTGGTACCTGAGCATATAAAAACTCTTTTCTATTTGGTATGGTATATTGTAAAGATGGATTGGTACCGTAAGGAACCTCAGGTTGTCTTACCGTAGTAATAAATGGGAATTGTACATTACCATTTAAATCTTCAGTATTCCAAGTTTGTGTGAACTGAGCCCAATTCTGTAGTGTTATAATCAAATCTATATTACTAACTTTTTTACCATCAACAACACACTCTAGCTCATCACGAACAAAATCCAACATACCCCTATCTAAATCGGCATGTAAAACTCCCTTAGGTAAATAAGTCCCGTCCTTTTGAATAAATTCCAAAAGTTGCTCCCTTCTCTCTAAAAGTTGTTTTTCAGGAGTGAGGGGTAAATATTTTTTTACTTGTTTAGGTAATGCCATTATATTCCTCTAAATTCATTTTCAGATACAGGTGTTGAAGTATAAGTGTAATAAAAACTCTTATATCCACCATAAGTATGTTTATTATCGTAGTTTGGCTGTGCAGCATTAATGACTGAATAATATTTCATTTCTGTCGGTGAAATCCAATAACCTATATAATCACCCAACTTAATATCAATATTCAAAGATTCTAAATCTTTTTCATAAACAGAGAATATTAAGTTACCTGGTTCATTTTGTAATATCTTACTATTACCAATAAAATCATTTTGTGGTTCTTCAATTCTTACCATGGCCTTAAACTCAACAGGGGGTAAAAATTGTACACCATCAGAACTGACCTCACCATAAACATCATCTTTAACGGTTTTCTGTGAGTCGACACTATATAATACAAGGGTAAAGTTCATGTCTCCGCTCAACCATTCTCGACCCATTTCTATTTCGAGGTTAAAGTCTTCGGAACCAAAAAACTTATTTAATCGTGTTATCGGTACTCTTCTCTGTGTCATATATTGATAAATATTTGTTTTTTGATTATATTTAAATTTATTTATATTATGCAAGAAAACTCAGAAACACTTTCAAAAATTCCTGAAGTTAAAGCTCAACGTGTTTTAGACAATTACGAAGGTTTTAATAATTATATTCTTGCAATCAAAAAAAAATACGAAAATTCAAAAAATTTTAAGATAACCCGAGCACAAGCAGATTACATAAACAACTACAAAGAAGTTGTTCCAAAAATTGCGAGAAGATGGGTACCATTAGATTCTTACTTTTCTAAGAGAATGATGGAAGACAAACTGTTAACCAAAGAACCTGAAAAGATTTATATCGAAAAACTGTTGGTTGAAAAAGACAAGGCGTTTCATATTTGGGGGAAGTTATTTGAATCTGAAGAACTTCATCATTTTTGGTTACCAAAAGCTGCGATTGTTTCAAAAAAAGAGATGGAAGTCGAAATTGATTATGAGAAATACTCACACCGACCACCACTATCACATCAGAAGGAAGCTATTGAAAAGTTAGTTGCAAATGAAAAATACATCCTTGCCGATGATATGGGATTGGGTAAGACTACTTCAACGGTTATAGGTTCTTTGGAATCAGGTTCCGATAAGGTTTTAATTATCTGTCCCGCATCTCTTAAAATAAATTGGATGAGGGAGATTCAGAATTACACAGATAAAAGTATTTCAATTATCGAAGGTAAGAAGTGGGAAAGTGCTGATTATGTTATTGTAAATTATGACATCCTTAAAAATTTTCATGACCCAAAATACCCTGAAGAGTCTACAATTTTAAATGAAGGATTTGATTTAGTAGTAATTGACGAAGCTCATTATATTCAAAACTCACAAGCACAGAGAACAAAAATAGCCAATGATATTTGTAAGAAAGTTGGTAAAGTTTGGTTGTTAACTGGTACACCAATGACCTCAAGACCTATCAACTATTATAATCTTTTAAATCTTGTGGATAGTCCTGTTGCATATAATTGGATGGCATATGTAAAAAGATATTGTAATGGATATCAGTTTAATGTAGGTAAACGAAAGGTGTGGAATGTCCAAGGTTCTGATAATTTAGAAGAATTAAGAGACCGAACAAAGACTCACGTATTGAGGAGATTAAAAGAAGATATTTTAGATTTACCTGAAAAAATCATAACACCTGTATATCTAAGGTTAAAATCTCGTGATTACGAACAACTTATGGGTGAATACTATGATTGGTATGAACAATCTGAAGAATCTACATCACTAACCGTACAATTTTCAAAGTTAATGAAAGTTAGACAGGTTATTGCAGAAAATAAAGTAAAAGAAACGTGTGAAATTGCTGATAATATTTTAGAACAGGGAAAAAAGGTTATCATTTTTACGAATTTCACAAATACTTTGAATTTGATAAAAGAACATTTTGGTAAGTATGCAGTGACGTTAGATGGTAGTATGTCAAAACCAGCACGTCAACATGCGGTCGACCAATTTCAAGAAAATGAAAAAATAAAAGTCTTTGTTGGTAACTTAAAGGCTGCGGGTGTGGGTATTACATTAACCGCAGCTGAAGCTGTTATTATGAATGACTTATCATTTGTACCTTCTGACCACGCACAGGCAGAAGACCGAGCCTACAGATACGGACAAAAATCAAACGTATCAGTGTTTTACCCAATATTTGAGAACTCAATAGAAGGTGTGATATATGACATCTTGTCACAAAAAAAGAATATATTTGAGACAGTAATGGGTGACAATGAAGGTAAGGGTGATACGTTAGAAGAAATACTAAACGAAATTTCCCAACGAAGGTAACGACCTTTTTTCATATTCGAGTTATTTATAGTAAAAACTTATATGGGTTTTAAGAAACTAAAAGATAGAGCCAAAGAACTCGAAGAACAAATTAAAAACGAAGGTGTAGAAAATAAACAAATCGAAGAATCTACAACCGAAAAAACACGCAAAGAAATTTTATTAGAAATGAAGAAGATTGGAATTGAAAAATTACCATACTCTTACTCTGCCTTAGAATCATTCATTGACAAAGAAACAATGTATGTTCATTACAACAAACACTATAAAGGGTATGTAGATAAGCTAAACAAAGCTATCAAAAATAGAAAAGGGTCCGATTTGGACTTAGAACAAATTGTTAAAGGAATAGGTAGATTTAACAATCACATTAGAAACAATGCCGGTGGTGCATTTAACCACGCACTTTTTTGGAAAATGTTAACACCAAAAAATACAAGAGTCTACGGACCAATACTTAGAAAAATCAAAGAAGATTTTGGTTCCTACGATAACTTTAAAAAAGAATTTGAGAAAAAAGCAAAGTCTAAATTTGGTTCAGGATGGGTATGGTTAGTAGTAACTAACAATGATAAATTAAAAATAATGACCACATCAAACCAAGACAACCCCCTTATGAATACCATTAAGTTTGGAGGGTACCCTATATTGGGATTGGATTTGTGGGAACACGCATACTATCTAAAATATAGAAACAAAAGAGACGATTACATCAAAAACTTTTGGACGGTAATCAACTGGCCGTTTGTAAACAAATTATTTTTAGGGAGAACTAAAGATAAGATTAAAGAAGGTGAATTTATAAAAGAGGTTATCAATGAAGGGGTTTCTGCAGGATGTAACAGAAAACAAGTGAACACCTATAGAATGATATTTAATCGTAACCCACAAGTGAAGAAAAAATTCATGTTCGCTATAATGGATATTTTAAAAGAAGTATTCTCTGATTATTGGTTTGAAAGAAACGAATACAAAAAAGGGGAAATGTCGGGTGTTTATGATTTTGAACAACCTGGTCGTTCAATTATTAATAAGTTAAATACTAACTACACCGCATTCTGTACCTTAGTAAATGATATTAATCAATACCTAAAAAAAGTCGGAATAAATCCAATCAACTATGTTGGGTTAGATAATCAACAACAACTCAATGAAACTGAGAGACTCGTTAGATACATGACCGAATTAAGATATAGAATATTTAACACCGACTCAAGTACGTTCCAAACTATAATGAGTGGTTTAGATAGGTCTAATAAATTTGGTGACAAAAGAGAACTAAATGCTGTTATTAACCTAAAAAAGATATTCGACACAAAAGAAGTTTTTAAAGTAGGTGAATTAGGTGGTGTTGATGATATGTTAGGGGGTATTGACGCATATGTTGTAACTCCTGAGGGTAATAAGACAATGCAAATAAAACCATTTAATAAAATAGAAGAGCTGGAAGGTAAAATTACCGTGTTTGGTAGTGGTAATGTGAAACCATATACTGTTGATTATTTAGTTTTCCATAACGATAAGGACGGTACATTGGTTTTTAATAATAAAGCTGAAATTATCGATGGTAGATATGTTTTTGACTCTGAAGACAGATTCAATTAAAGAAATATATTTTAATTGATATTTATTAAATAAACATCCATGTCAAACACATCATTAATACAAGAACCAGATAGAAGTAAATTATATACTCGAATTAAACACTTATTAGGTGCACCTATTCGTAGTATAGAAATTGAAGATGAAATGATGGATTCTTTATTAGAACTATCAATTCAAGATTACGCACAATACGTAAATGATTGGTTGATTGAAAATCAATGGACTTCTTTGTATGGATTAAATCTTGACGAACAATCTCTAACGAGAGCCTTTACTACTCGTTCTTTAGACTGGGAAACTCAATACACTTATGCATATTCTAAAATTGTAGGACTTCAAGCAGGTGGTGATTGGGTACTTAAGAAAGATTATGTAGATTTAGTACCAGGACAACAAATATATGAAATACCTGCAGGTCGTGAAGTTAATGAATTACTATGGTTTTCAAGGTCTGAATTAGATGCCGCATTCTTCGACCCATTTATGGGTGGATTTGGTGGATTTGGAGGTATAGGTCTTGGTGGTGGTGCCGGTTTTTCACAAATGGGTACTATGGGTAATTACTTTATTACACCTGCCTTTGACATCTTATTAAGAATGCAAGATGTTAATATCAAAAGAAGAATTATATCAGGTGAGTTAACTTATAGAATGACAGCATTACCTGATGGTAAAAAGGCACTTCACTTAATGAATGTACCTGGTGGTAAATTTGATTTTGGGAATATTCAACATAACGAATATAGATGTTGGTATTGGTACTACGACACCGAAGATAGAGATGCGTGTTTAGCTGCGAATCCTGACGTTGTAAGACTACCATCAGATATTCCAATCGATGAAATGAGATGGAATGAATTAAATAGTCCTGCACAAACTTGGGTACGTAGATGGTTTACTGCATATGTTAAAGAAACTTTAGGTAGAGTTAGGGGTAAATTTAGTGGTAATCTTAAAACACCTGATTCAGAACTAACTTTAGAATATGATTCATTACTAACTGAATCAAAAGATGAAAAGTCAAAATTAATGGAAGAATTAATGGCCAGGTTGGAAAGACTTAGACCAGATAAAATGATGGAAAGAGAAGCTAATGTTGCGGAACAATTAAATAAGTCATTACAGTATCGTGCCTTTCCTAGACAATTTTACGTAATATAAATATGTCAATTTTAAGAATACAGGATAGTGTTGTGTTAAGTGAATCTTCTTACACAACAAGAAATGAAAAAGTATTAGTAGTTAGACCTTTTGAATGGCAAAAAGAAGGTGATTTAGTTAAAATCACCCTCAACCATAATTCGTCAAAACATATAACAATTAAATCATTGACGGACTGTGTTATAACTTCACCACACTCTTTTGATGGTGAGTTTGATGAAATTGTATTAAATAAATTTGCCAGTATAGAAATAAAAAATATTGGAGATGTTTGGTATATACTATCATCAGATGGTTTAAAAAATTCTTAGTAGTCCATCGTGTAAATATAGTTACCGTCATCGTCAACTTCATATAGTTCATCTTTAGGTATTGTAGTCTTAGGTTCATAAGACTTATCTGTTAAAATATTTTTATTCTTACTAACGTAAGTTGTATCCACCATTTCTATGGTATCGTCAACATACATGTAGTATGGGTCCATTTCAACGTGTCTCCAAAATGCAATTTCTGAATCAGATAAAGTTAAAACCTCTTCTAAAGTATCTTGGTCACCATCTCTACGAGGATATCCTCTTACTAATTGTGTTTGTGACTTAGTAAAGAATGGTCGGTCTTTAGGGTCTTCAATTAATATCTCATCACGTATTTCAGGTGAGAAGACAACCAACAAGGGCTCTATTCTTTTATTAAATGCCGTAATATATCTTGGTACATTATACTCCCCTAACATATCAGGATTATCAATTAAGTCTTTTTCATTTACCAAGTAACAATTCAAAATAACCTCATCTTTTTTCTTTTGTACATCACCGTGTGACTTACGAGTACCGTTGTTAATATAGAAAACAGTGTCACCTAACCCTACAGGAACACCTTCTTTAATTACGAGTTCCATATGTGCTTGTCTCGACATCAGTGAACCTGATTTAGTTCTTTTAGTGATATGAACCTTATAGTCATCAACACTCTGTTTAACACGGGCCTTATTGGCAATTTTAGAGAGGGGGATTTTTTGGTCAAACAAGTTTTGAATGTATTCATAATATGAATCTAAAAACTCAGCACCTTTACCATCAAGTAATAACCTCAACCCTGAGTCCAAGAATTCAGCGACATACGTCTGTAGTTTTTTGGACTTAATCGTATTACCTGTAAGTTTAACTTTACCTTTATCTGTTAGGAGTGCGTAGTTCTTACGAGCAACGTTAATAGTTGCAGGCCACTGACCATCAGTGTCAAGACCCATTTCATTTCTCATAAACAAATCGTTATACTCTGCAACATCAGCTTCAGTACCCACATATTCTTTTCCTTCTACGACCAAACCATTAAGACCTTTACCCACATACTTATGGTCATATCTCTCTTCAGGTACTGCAAAGTTCACACCATCAGTATCCATAACGAGAGGTTCATAACCACGTTTCATAAACCACATAATCATCTGACGAAGGTATTGACGACCTGTACAGGTAATCTGTTCCCCCATATCCATATCACCCCACGGAAATACTTGTGGTGCCGATAGGGAACCGAAGAAAGCGTTAATAAAGATTTTAATCGGTAACTGCTTACGGTTATATTGTGATGAAAGTTTTTTATCTGTTGAGGAATATTCCGCAGCTAATTGTTTGTATTTGATACGAGTGTCACGGAAATATTTCAACATACTCTTCATCGCACCTGTTACATCACACTTAGGGAATACATCATGAACCAACTGAATAGATGGATATAGTGATGAGTAGTCAAGTTTTAATACATCAGTTGAATATCCAACCTGTAACAATCTTGATAGACCACCTGTAAATGGACGTTTCATACCTTTCATCGGGATAGCAAGATTATGTTTGTATGACCATGAACTCATAATCATTTTCCATAATGTTGCAGTTCCCATAGTTGAAAGTCTTTCATAGGTGGTAGGTACTAGTTTAGACAACAAGAAGTTAGCCTGATTAAACTCATCATCGACAACCATAGTTTCATACAAGTCATCATCAAGATATCTTTCAATAATATACTTACCGTTTACTTCTTCAAACTTACCTGGAAAACGCTCCATAAGATTTTCGGTTCCTTTTGAACCTACTTCACGATATCCACCTGATGTGGGATTGAAATAATAATCTTTATTGTCAAAGTATATCTTACCAATCTTATCTCCTTGAACATATACACGATTCTCTTTCTCCGCACCAATATATTGAGTAATATATTTCAATCCCCAACTTTTAATATCTGAGTTGATTGCTTGTGCTCTACGAACGGCATGGGCAATATCAACAATATTGTAACCCCACATCATTGTCTGAGTATATGGTTCCATTTCATTTGCCAGTTTCAACATACCTTCTCTTTGACGGATGGAAACTTCGGGGTTTAGTGTTTTGACTATCTTTTTAATATCTAACCCTAACTTTTCTGCTCTTCGTAAAATAAATGGGAAATCGAAGAATGCTGAGTTGTAACCACCGATAAGTGTGGGTTTTAAGTAGTCAATGGTATAGAAGAAGTCAATAATCATTTGTTTTTCCTCTTCTTCATTTTGTGCTGATAGTGAATGTACAAACCCACGATTGTCTTTCATTCCGATAAGGAAAATGCTATTATCTTCAGGTGAAAGACCTGTGGTCTCGATATCGAATACGAATCTGTGAACCTCATCGTACTCTTCAAAACCCTTAAATAATCTTTTTTGTTTTTGAACGAGGTATTGTTCCACTGGTGGTAGTATCTGAATACTATCACTATTTTCTCGGTCCCACGGATTTAACCCCCCTTGTTTGAAAAAGTTAACAAGGTTTTGGTATGTCTTGGTTGTTTTAACCATGAAACGCAACCCATTTTCTAAACGAGGGTCTCCATGAGTATCTAACTTATCGATAATAATACCGTGTTCAGACATTGCCTGTTTCTGAGCATATTTATTTCCTTTATAGAAATTCTTATCGTGTAAGTTTCCGACCCAAGCAAACGGAACAAAAGTATCAGGTTTGATAACCTTACCTTTCTCAGGGTCTTGTATAATCTTAAAAATTTTTGATGTTTGATAATCGTACTCTAATGCTACGATGTATTTTTCGGGGTCTTCCCCTAATAGGAATTCTTCAATTTCTTTTTGTGATACCATAATAAATCATTTTACCGTCTGAGACATTTGCTCTCACACTATGTGAGATTACTCTTGGACATATGGATAAAATATAAAATGGTAAACTTAAATTGTCAAATTCAATCTTGATTATCATCGTAAAAAAATACATCTTGGTCACCAACACTCCATTTGGTACCATCCTCACAATAAAATTCTTTAGTTGAAACTTTAAAATCTGGTATCTTAATACCTCTTGGTGTTAAAGATTGGTCGTAATATAAAACTCTATTGTTTGGTTGTGCAGCAAACTGACCATTATCTAACTTTATAATATTAAATGACTTGTGTTCGTTTGGTGTTTCAGACAAAGAGACGTTTAACTCATTTGGTTCTGAATGACAAGAATCTATTGTGAACATATATTTCCCTTTATAAAACTCTTTATTCTTCATGAATACACGACAATCTAAACCTGATAAAGTTGATTTGTGTATTACTGATATATTATATGAAAACGCATCCCATATTTCCAAATGGTCCAAAGGTAACAACTCTTCCTCATTAATATCCGTTTTCCAAACATATGCAGATATGGGTAATTTATCGTAAACCGCACCATAATTTGTTAAATAAGATTCAAAATATAATGCTCTTCCTTTAATTGATTTTACCGACACCCAATAACATGGTTCATACTCACCAAATCCTTTTTCAAAATTATATAAGTACTCTTTTCTAACGTAACACTCTATTGGTGGTATATTGGCAACTAAATAACTCATTAAATGATATTGATATATAATGTTTCTCTGATTGGTGCAATTAATTCTCCCATAGAATTAATTACTGAGAACTCACCTATAAATCGACCTTTTCTTCTTGTGTCTCGAGAAGTCCATTTATAGTATATGTAATATTCAGTATTAGAGTCAGGATTATTTTTTAATTTTTCAACAATATATGCATTATTCATCAAAATTTTTGGAATACCTGTCGCTTCCTCTTTCATAGAAAAACGAATTGTTGCATTATCTAAATCCGCATCAAATACCTTCCATGCGTCGGTTCTTCCGTCCTTAACAACTTTCATCTTAAGGATTGGTAATGAACTATTTTGTTTAATAAAAAATTCCATAATTATCTGTTTGGTCTACAACACGTACTACTATCAGCAAATGAATCAGTAATATTAATATATAGTTTATCTCTTAGTGGTAGTTTAATTTCACCTTGACTATCACTAATTTTAAATTCACCAACAAATCTTCCTATTTTTTTAGAGTCAGTTTTTCTGAATTGATAATACACATAATAGTTTGGTGGTGTGTTTCCGTCAGACATTATTGATGCGGGTCGGTCTAAAACTTTATAAACTTCAGTTTCCTCGTCATACATAGAAAAAGTTATGGTTGATGCCGTTAAAGAATCAGAAAATTCTTTATAGTCATTTCTACCACTTTTAAAAACTTTTACTTTTAAGTAAGGTAATGTTGAGTTTTTTCTAATGTAAAAATCCATATTAGTTTTCTATTACGTTAAAGTTAAAGTCACAAGTTAACTCGTTTATGATAAAATTATAATCACAAGCAACATCACCAACAGTAAAGTCAAAGTAACAACCCAATAAACAAGGGTAACAATCAGGACACCAAAAATCATAAATATCAAATGTGTCTTTTAATATTCTCGCATTATGTTGTATCTGAGGACTTGTTAAAGGTTCTGTGTACATTCTAAACTGTGAAAGACCACCCATAAAACTACCACCAAAGTTTTGTTCAAGTAAGATGTCCGTAGTCAGTCCTGAATAAGTTGAACCTGATAAAATATTATTGGGTAGTAATTCAGGGTCTTGGGTATATGGACCATATCTTTGAGTACAATTTTTAAATATTAAGTGGTCATGTAACCCTTGAGTACCTCCACCTACAGAAATATTAAAAGGGACTCCAATCTGTTTTTCTCTTTCGGTATTAAGTTCATGAGGTATTATTTCTTCAAAGTCTTCAATAATCATAAATAAATAACCATTGACGTATAACTTTAATAAACCTCTTCGGTCATTTACTTGGTCTAACCATTTTTGATTAAATTCAATTATATCTCTTTTTTGTTCTTTTGTTGTACCACTGTGTGTTTGTGGTGGCATGATTAGATTATATGCAGCACCATTTATTGATGACGGATATCTTTGTTGTCTAATATCACCTAAACCTCCAACATTTAATAAATCACAATCTTCAAGATATTGATATCTTTCAAATACTGCACTTATCATCACCCATCTTTCTTTTGTGTTTGCAGTGTAACAAACTACACTATCATAGCCACAATCGTCATAGATACCACGTGATGAACATATTTCATTTATAGTATAACCTGTTTCATAAGTTACACCTGTTGTAGTACAAGTTCCTGTCGTAACACAATCACCCGTAATCTTTATGTATTTAACACACAATCTCGGATTTTTAGGGTCACCACTAAATCTTAAAGACATTGCATTTGATAGGACATCAAATTTAGGGTCTTTAGGTTCTACAGGTACTCTTGTTGTACAAGCACCACAGTTACAACCTGTGTTATGTTGTACCGTTGTTGCCGATGATGGGTAGACATTTATACAATCTGAATTAGTAACCCCTGTGTTTGCACATGCACATGTTTTTAAACAAGATAAACTTTCAGTCACTCTCGTATATCCAGTGTCAGACTGTGGACTTCCACTAGCAAAATGATAATACTTATCTTCTGCACGAGTACCAAAATAAAAGAAAGTACCTGCATTTTCAGGGTAGATGTCATTTAAGTATTGTTCAGATGGTTGAGGTGTATATTCATTTCTTTGTCTTGGTTTCAACATGAACTCTGCAGTCCACCCCTTATTTACTCTTTCAGGAAATACTTCATAATCCCAACCATGTAACTTATAGAATCCTTGATAAAAACCACCATAAAGTTCGTTGTAATACCCTATAGTATCACCAGTTTTAGAAACTATATTGTATAATGTGTCTTTACCACTACCCGAAAATCTAAAGTTTGGCCAACTATCATATGAAGTTACAGGATGTAATTTCATGTGTCGGTCATAGTAGTGAGGATGAAACTTATAAAATGAATCTGTTTCAACACCCATTTTATAATATAAGGTTTGACCCGTCATTTTATTATATAGACCATTGTCTGTTGCAACCAAACCAACATCACACAATCCTGTATATGCACTAAAACAAGATAGGTCAACATTATTTGGGTTGTAATAGTTCTTAGATACTAAAGTATTACCTGAATAATATTTATTCCAAAGTAAATCCTGCCTCAAATTTGATTCAGATGAATTTAAATCAATATTAATAGGTAGACGATTACCATCACTCTCGGCAATGAGATTTGTTGAAAATACGACTTCTTCATCATAATCTTTTTCATCTGACGCTAATGTTAAGTCAAAATATGAACTATAGTCAAGTTTTAAGTCGTATTTATCAAAATAATAATTATTGATATTCTGCGATGCCATCCTCTTTTTTAAGATAAATACTTTCATCGCAGTATTTATAGTAAAAAAGTGTTTCATGATGAAAGATTTATTTGATACAAAAATAGAAGCCAAAGAAAGGGGAACGGAATTAGGTTGTAAAGGTGTACACGCACACATGTCTGATGATGTTGTAAAATATATGCCGTGTGGAAGACACAAAACATATGAGAAAAAAGTAAAAGACAATTCATCAAAAAAGAAAGAAAAGGGTGAGATTGATGAGTTAATAGATTTTGATGGTACAATGGTAAATTCTAAAATTCCAATTTTAGACCCACACTTACACCCAAAGAAAACTACTGACCAAACAGTAGCAATGACACGAATTACTCAAGACCCATTATTAAGAGGTTATAGAGTATATTATGGTGAAAGTACAATGAAAGAAGAAGATATGTCGGACGCTTTTGGTTATGAGGAAACTCAATTCATGGATGCTGAAGGTACTAAAAAATATTTAGAAAAAAAATTAGGGTTAGATGTTGATAGTGCGGAAATGAGAGCCGATGAATTTGGTAAGTCAGAAGAAAGAGACGAAAAATCAGAATTTAAAGATGAAAAAGGTTTTGTTGGTAGGCCAATATTGAAAGAGAAAATGTTTACCAAAGAAGATATAATAAAAATGTCTGAAGACCTTTTAGTTAACAAAGGTTCTGATAATGATTTACAAGATAAAGATTTTAAAGCTTCTGAAATATTAATGAGAAATATAAAAGTTTTAAAATCACAAGCAGAATCTGAAGGAATATCTTCATCACAATTAATAAAAATGTTAAAAGGTGAATAAGGATTTATACGATAGAAAAGTTAAACTACCTGAGACACTAATCAATCATTTAGGAAAAAGTTTTGAAATGGTTGAAGCCGACTCTAATGTTGAAGGATATAATAGGAATAAGGATTTGAGAGATAAACCTGTTCTGACATATCAACAACTTAAAAGAATTAAAAATTGGTTTGATTCATACAGTGGAGATAAGGAAGATGCGCCTTTTGTATTAAACGGTGGTGATAGAATGAATAAATGGTGTAACCATGTTCTTGACCATTGGAGAAAAACTCTTGAGGGTGGTAAACAAATCAAGATGGATACAGGTATGGAAAACCAATTTATTAAAAATCATGAAAAAGATGGTTTACCTCAAACACCAGGACAAAAACACGAAAAAGGTTTGAACAAATACGATGTTGCAGTAACAGAAAACATAAAAATAATAAATAAACTAATTAAAGATATTTTATAATGGCTACACAAAATGACAAATTAAATTTCTCACAACCTGAAAATCAGTTGAGTGCTTATGCCGAAGCAGAAAGAGCAAAATTATTTCCAAGAAATGATTTTTCACCTGAATCAGACAATTACTCACCTCAACACCCTGATGCATTGGCAGACGGTGATGAAGTAGGTAGAGGTACGGCATCTTACTTGGATATTTACAACTACAAAGGTGGTACGAAACAAGACATCCAAGAAAGAAATGATGAAATAAAAATTAACAGATATAGTGCATCTAAACCATATTACGTAAGTGATGAAGGTTCAGGTCCACGACCAATGGCAAACCTATAAAATGAAACTATTAACCACCGTAAAAACATTAATTACTGAAATTGCTTCTTTGGATTCAATACAGAATTCCATTAGAAACAAGGAAGTTATGACTATATTTTACGATGGTGACGAACCAGGTGGTAGAGGTTTAAGAACTATAGAACCCGTTTGTGTTGGGATAAGTAAGGCCGGAAACTTAGTTTTAAGAGCTTGGGACCTTACAGGGGCATCACATACAGCATACAAAGGAGAACAACCTCTCCCATCATGGAGACTATTTAGAGTAGATAAAATCTTTACTTATAAACCAACTGGTGATAACTTTTATGAACCCAGACCCGGTTACAACCCAAATGGGGATAAGAGTATGACTAGAGTTATACTAAACGCACAATTTGATACAACAGAATAAGAAATGAGTGATTTAATGCAAAAACTAGCACTATCTAAAAAGATAATGGATGCACAAGACAGAGTACCAAGAGGACAAGTAAGTGGTCAATTACCAATGGAAGGTAATGCAACATATAACATTCCACAAGATATGGTACAACAAGCACCACAACAACAAATTCCACAACAACCTGTTCAACAGCCTCAACCTGTAACTGAAGACAGAATATCTAATTCTAAGTTACCAGATGAAATTAAAAAATTAATGATGGAACACCCAATACAACAACCCAACTTCGGTGGTGGAGGTCCAGTTTTATCAGATGAAGTAATCGAGGGAGCGACTAGACTTATGGGTACTAACTCATCGCAATCTATTGTAGAGTCTTCTAACGTGAAAACTCAGAGTCAACCTATTCCTAACACGTCTGACTTAAAACAAATGATTAGAGACGTTGTTAGAGATACTGTTAGAGATGTTGTTAGGGAAGAGTTACAAAACTCAGGTATGATTACTGAATCTGAAAATAAAACTAATGAAGTTTTATCTCTAAGAGTTGGTAAACACGTGTTTGAGGGTAAGGTTCTTAAAATCAAAAAACTAAAACAATAACTTTTCTTATAGACTTTTTTTTGTTATACTTTTAAAAAATTAAAGTATGTCAAAAATTAATGTTCTAGTATTACCGTCAGATAGGACGGGTGTTGGTAAATTTCGTTCAGTAGAACCACACATTTTCCTACAAAATTTATATCCCGATGATTTTCATGTAGATATCGATTACGAACCAAAAATCGAAGATGAGAATTATTGGAAAAACTATCAAATTGTACACTTTCACAGAAGTATCGGTGGTAGAGACGATTCTCCAATCATAGTAGAAAAACTAAATCAATGGGGTATCGTAACTATCGTTGATTTGGATGACTATTGGTTACCAACCAAAGAACACCCTGCACATGCACTCGTAATGGAAAGAGGTATTCACAAAAAAATATGTGAAAACGTTAGAGCTGCTAAGTATGTAACAACTACAACATCATTATATGCCGATGAAATTAAGAAATTAAATAAAAATGTATTTGTTTTACCTAACGCAATTAATCCAAATGAACCTCAATTTAAAGCTAAAACAGAACCTTCAGATAAACTACGTTTCGGTTGGTTAGGTGGTTCATCACACCTTCATGATATTAAATTACTTGAAGGTAATTTCTCAAGACTTGAAAGTTTAAAAGATGAATTTGCAGTAGTACTTTGTGGTTTTGACACAAGAGGTACAGTAACTGAGATTAATGCACAGACAAAAGAACAAAAACAAAGACCTATAAAACCTGAGGAAACTGTATGGGCAAGATATGAAGAGGTTTTCACAAATAACTACAAGATGGTTACTGAACAACAAAAAGAGTTTTTAATGAAGTTCTCAAGAGAGAATTACACATTAGAAGACAATCCATTTTATACTCGTGTTTGGACTGAACCTGTAACATCTTACGCTAAAAATTATCGTTTATTCGATGTATCACTCGCACCGATTAAAAATCACATATTTAATCGAATGAAATCACAATTAAAAGTCATTGAAGCTGGATTCTATAAAAAACCAATCATAGCATCAAACATCGGACCTTATACCATCGACTTGAAACATTCACTAAAAAATGGTAATTTTGTTGATGGGAATGCCCTTTTGGTAAATGAAAATCGTAATCATGGAGATTGGTCAAAATACATGAAGAAACTAATTCAAAATCCTTCATGGGTTGAAGATTTAGGAGAAAGACTTTACGAAACTGTAAAGGACACTTATGACTTAAATAACGTAACTAAAACAAGAGCAGAACTATATAAATCACTACTAAAATGATAAACACACCACTAACTAAAATCTTATTTATTGACATCGAAACCGTAGGTTTAACACCTGATTTTGACACACTAGAAAAATTTCATCCTGAACTTTCATATCAATTTGAAAGTTATTTGGATTGGTTTGAAAAACGTTTTCCTGAACACAAAGGTCAGGGACCTTCTGAAATGTTTTATAACAAAGCAGCGTTGGTTGCTGAGTTTTTAAAAATTGTTTGTGTTAGTGTTGGGTTCGTTGACCCAAAAGGAGATATTAAGATGCAAAGTTTTTATGGTGATGATGAAAAGAAGTTATTAGAAGATGTACAACATCTACTTAAGAGAATTGGAAAATTAGACTTTCATCTTTGCGGACATAATGTCAAAGGTTTTGATATTCCTGTTTTAGCAAAAAGAATGGTGATAAATGGATTATTACCACCACCAATTCTACCTAACCACGATACCAAACCGTGGGAAATAAAAGCGTTAGACACCAAAGAGTTATGGCAATTCGGTAGTTTTGCATCTATTGCATCGTTAGAGTTGATGTGTATTGGTATGGGTGTTGAATCTTCTAAAACAATGGAAGTGACAGGAAATAAGGTTCACGAAGCTTATTGGAAAGAACAAAAATTAGAACAAATTAAAGATTATTGTGAGAAGGATGTTGAGGTGTTAATAAATGTTGTTAGTAAATTTTATGAATTAAAATGATTAAAGGATTAGGAAATTTAAAAGACAGTTTAAAAACGTTAAAAGACATGCAAGGTTCTCTTGAAGGTCTTGACACATCAAACCCTGAAAAATTAATGGAGTCCATGGGGATTGACATGGAGAAGTTAAGTAAAGATTTCATGGACAGTTACAACAAAAAGATTAAGTTGGAATATACGTTTGAATCGGATAATAAAGTACCAACTTACGCTTACCCAACGGATTCAGGTTTTGACCTTCGTTCAAATAAGAAAGTAACACTTGGTCCATTAGAAAGGGACTTAATACCAACAGGTCTCTATGTTAACATTCCTGAGGGGTATGAAATTCAAGTTAGACCCAAAAGTGGTTTAGCATATAATAAAGGTTTATCTGTGTTAAACACACCAGGAACAGTAGACCAAGGATATACAGGTGAAATTAAAGTAATTCTTGTAAATCTTAGTAATGAAACACAAACTATTGAAGTTGGTGACAAAGTTGCCCAAGCAGTCTTATGTCCTGTAGTAGCAGGTAAACACGTAGAATTAATTGAAAAAGATAAAATTGAAGATAAAGACAGAGCAGACAATGGATTTGGGTCAACAGGAAACTAACATTAGTCCTGTACTACCAGAAAATGTAAAAAATTACCTCATCGACATTGATGGTACTATCACTGAAGATGTGCCTAACGAAGACCCTAAAAGAATGAAAGTGGTAAAACCATATGAAGGGTCGGTTGAGTTAATTAATGGTTGGTACAGAGAAGGACATATTATTACATTCTTTACTTCAAGGGATGAAGAATTAAGAGAAATTACAGAAAAATGGTTAAAAGATAACGAATATGAATATCACCATCTTTTGATGAATAAACCTAGAGGGGGAAACTACCATTGGATAGATAATCACATTGTTAGAGCAACTAGATATAATGGTAAATGGACACCTCTCACAACTATGAATGCCAAAATTCAGGTATTTGATGACTAATGTATACTCGTTATATAGTTGAAGAAGATGACGAAAAAGTTGTTTGGATGGATTGGAATTGGAACACCCATCGAGACAACGATTTACCCGCCATAGTTTACAAAGACGGTACATTAATTTGGTATAAAAAAGGAGTGAAGCACCGTGAAGACGATAAACCCGCTGTCGTTTTTCCTGATGGTCATAAAGAATGGTGGGTTAATGGAAAATTACACAGAGAAAACGGTCCCGCAATTATAAGAAGTGAAGGTCGTATTTTTTATTTTATACACGGAGAAGAATATACACCATGATTACAATAGGTTACAGTACTAAGAAAGTTGACGAAGAGTTTTTAAAATACATCAAAAAGAGTGTAGGAATACCCAGTGCAGAAATAATACCTTTTGAAAACCCTGGAACACATTCTCTAACTGAGGCTTACAATATAATTCTTAAACAATCTAAAAATGATATCGTAGTATTTTGTCACGATGATATCTATTTTGAAAAAAATAATTGGGGTAATAAGATACTAAAACATTTTAAAAGAAACCCTCAATACGGTATATTAGGTGTTGCAGGTAGTACCAAACTCCCGAAATCAGGTATGTGGTGGGAAGATAAAACTCGTATGAGAGGTATCGTAAATCACGAACATGAAGGCAGAAAATGGGAATCAAAATATTCTAAAAGTTTAGGTAATAAAATTGACGATGTAGTCTTGGTTGATGGACTATTCTTTGCCGTTGATAAGAATAAGGTAAAAAAAGATTTTGATGAATCGGTAAAAGGGTTTCACTTATATGATGTTGATTTTTGTTTTAGAAATTATGTTGAGGGTGTAGAAGTGGGTGTAATCTATGATGTTAGATTAACCCATAAATCTATCGGTATGACCAATGAACAATGGGAAAAAAATAGACAGGAATTTTCAGAAAAATATAGTGATAAATTACCTGTAAAAATAACCCCTAACTTAGATATAAATTCCCCTATTAAGGTTTTATTATCTTCTTTATTCTTTAAGAATTATACTGGTTCAGAAATGTATGTTTATGAACTTGCCAAATCACTCACAAAATTAAATTGTGACGTTACTGTTTTATCAGATATAGATGGTCCACTATCAAGACAATCCAAACAATATGGTATTAAAACCATACCATTTAATGAACCTCCAGGATATAAGTTAGGAGACGGTAAGTGGGGTTTAAATACCCCTGAAGGTTTTCAAACAACTCAGCCAAATATGTTGTATAAAATTAGTGATGTTGATTTTGACATTGTTCACGTACAACATAAACCAGTTACTGAAAGAATATTACAACTTTACCCAACATTACCAAAGATTGCAACAATTCATTCTGAAGTTATTGATTTAGAAGACCCTATTAATGACGAGACAATATTGAAATATATTACTATACGACCTGAAATAAAAGATAAGATAACCGCTGTAGATGGTATTGACGAGTCAAAAGTTGAGGTAATATATAATCCGATAGATGAGAATAGATTTAATACTAAAAATACTAAGGATGAGGGTTACATACTTTTTGTGGGTACCATCGATTATTTGAGAGAAAATACTATTAAAGATATCTCAAACTATGCTAAAGAAAATAATAGAGAGTTATGGTTAGTTGGTGAAAATAAATCTAATTATTTAAATGACCTATTAACAGAGTCACACGTAAAACATTTTGGTCCAACTTCAGATGTTCAGAGGTTTGTAAAGAATTCTCATGAAACTGCTGGTATATTATTAGGTAGAACCACTATAGAGAGTTGGTTGTGTGGTAAAAATTCGTGGATATATAATGTGGATAGTTCAGGTATTATTTTAAATAAAGAATTAACTACTCCACCTGAAGATGTAGATAAATTTAAATCTTTAGAAATTGCAAAGAAAATAAAAGAAAATTATATAGATATAATAAAACAATGGTAATATTAACAACAACATACAACTGTGAACAATTTGTTGAGAGGTCATTACTAACAATAATGAGTCAGTCATTTTCTGATTTTAAATGCTACATTACTGACGATTTATCTACCGACAATACTGTAGATGTAATCAAGAAAACCATCAAAGGTGATGATAGATTTATTTTGATTGAGAATCAAGAAAAAATGTATCAACCCGGTAACTATGACCAAGTTATTAGAAATAATGATAATATTATGGATGATGAAATATGTGTTGAAGTGGACGGAGATGATTGGTTACCTGATAGATTTACATTACAAAGAATACATGATTTTTATATGAAAAATGATGTATGGTTGGCTAATGGTAGTTTTAAATATCATGATGGAAGAGCTGGTTTTGCTAAACCACCAACCATATTTGATTCAGTCAGAAAACAAGTTTTTACATTATCACATATACGAACTTGGAAGGCGTTTTTATGGAGAAGAATCCTTCAAGAAGATTTGAAGGATGAAAATGGTAAATATTGGTCGGTTGCTGGTGATTTGGCATTTATGTTTCCTATGTTTGAAATGGCAGGAAAAGAGCACTATGGTTTTATGAGTGATATTAATTACGTATATAATGAATCAAATCCTTTAAATGACCATAAGGTAAACATGAATAAAGTACAAAATACAGTTGTTAAAATTAGAAATAAAAAACCATATAAAAAATATACAAATGAAAGAAAAAAATATACAAATGAAAGATAAGATAAATTTATTTAAAGTGTTTATGTCACCTAAAGCAGGTGAAGAAGTTACTAAAGTACTTAACAGTGGATATATTGGACAAGGACCCAGAGTAGAGGAGTTTGAAGATAATCTTAAAGATTTTTTTAATCATGATTATGTATCTACTTTAAATTCGGGCACTTCAGGATTACATCTTGCACTTCACCTTCTAAAAAAACCAACAAAACATACAATAACTTACGATGGAGTTATCTCAACAAGTTCTAAGTGGCCAGGTTTAAATGAAGGTGATGAGGTTTTAGCAACACCAATGACATGTACCGCATCAAATTGGCCAATTTTAGCCAATGGTTTAAAGATAAAATGGGTTGATATTGACCCAACAACATTAAACATGGATTTAGATGATTTAGCCCGAAAGATAACACCTAAAACTAAAGTTATTATGTTGGTACATTGGGGAGGATACCCGAATGATTTAGATAGAATTAAAAAAATACAGCAAGACGCATATATGAGATTTGGTTTTAAACCTGCTGTTATTGAAGACGGTGCACATTCTTTTGGTTCTGAATATAAAGGAAAAATGATTGGTACTCATGGCAATTTAACTATGTTTTCACTACAAGCAATAAAACACATAACATCAATAGATGGTGGTTTATTACTTTCACCACACAAAGAATTACATCAAAGAGGTAAATTATTAAGATGGTACGGTATTGACCGTGATGGTGACCGCAAAGATTTCAGATGTGAAGCTGACGTTGAAGAATGGGGATTTAAATTTCACATGAATGACGTGTGTGCAACCGTAGGTATTGAAAATCTTAAATACTTCAAAGAAATTGTCGGTAAACATCAAGAAAATGCCAAATTTTATGATAAAAATCTTTCAGATGTTAAAGGTGTAACATTATTAAAAAGAAAAGAAGGATTTAACTCCGCATTTTGGATTTACTCTATGTTAGTTGATGATAGAGATAAATTTTATAAATGGATGGATAAATGCGGGATTGCAGTTTCTCAAGTACACGAAAGAAATGATAAACATACATGTGTTCAAGAATTTAGTACCGCATTACCATCATTAGATAAAACTATAGGTAAGATTGTTTCTATACCTGTTGGGTGGTGGGTTACTGAAGATGAACGACAATATATAGTAGATTGTATCAAAAAAGGTTGGTAATGATTTCATTAAGAAAAATAGAATATAAAGATTTAGAATTTGTATCAGAGGTTAGAAATGAATGTTCTTTTGAATTTTTACATGATTCAAGAACATTTACTATTTCAGAAACTATCGAGTGGTTTAAAAATACTAACCCGTATTGGTTTATAATAGAAATTGATAATCATAAGATTGGTTATTTTAGAACATCTAATTACGAACCTGAAGAAAATTCTATTCACATTGGATGTGATATACACAAAGAATTTAGAGGTAAAGGATATGGTTATGAATCGTATTTGGCCTTTATTGATTTTTTATATAAAGAAAAAAATATAAACACTATTAATTTAGAGGTTTTATCTACAAACATTGTGGCCAAAAAATTATATCAAAAATTGGGGTTCAAAAATTTTGAAGATAAGGATACCATTATTGAAAAAAATGGAAGTTTAGTTAAATCTGAATTTTGGTCTCTAAAGAAATCTAAAGTTTGCTATATTATAAATTTTTATTTTGGAGAGAGAAGAAACCGAGTAACACCAATTTACAATGAAGATAGGTTATGTTTTCTTAAAAAACATATAGAATTATTGAACAAACTTAAACACAATATGGATAAAGTAATCTTTAATTTTAATGTAGACCCATCCGATTATTCTACTGTAAACAACGCATTAAAAATAACACCTAAAAAAATTAATAAAACTAATATAGAAGTTAAGTTAAGACAAAACTTTGGTATGAGTTATGGTGCATGGTCAGACAATTTTATAGATAATAAAGACGAGTATGATTATTTTATTTTTAATGAGGATGATTATTTTTTTATAATAGATTATTTTGACCAAATATTGGTTAATAAATTTGAATCTAAAGAAAATTCCGGATACTTGTGTGGGTTGGTTTTAGAAACTAAAATTCATCCTTTACACGCAGCACACGCGACTGGTATTTCATCAAATAAAGTCTTATCTGAAGTTGTTAAAAAGTTTGGTGAATTACCTCATAATAAAAGTAATGATTATGGTTTAGTACAAACAAATTCACAGGTTAGACAAACAAATTCTATGGTTGAGATGGGTTATATGTTATATGATTTAGGTGATGAATATAGAATAAATTTTGACGGTATGGGGAGAGTTAAAAGCTACTACACTGAAAATAATAAACTAATATTAGAACCCTGGATTAATGTCTATCAACCCTAAAGTATCAATATCTATTGCAACATATGAAGCAGATGGTAAAGGACTTTTTTTTATTAAAAAAAATGTCGAGTCGTTTTTATCACAAACATATAAAAATTTAGAATTAGTAATTTCAGACCATTCTATAAATTATGACATTAAAAACTATATTGATAGTCTAAATAATGATAAAATTATTTATGTAAGAAATGAAAAAGATAGGGGTCTCCAAGTAGAAAATATAAATAATGCCATTTTAAATTGTTCCGGTGATTATGTTAAACTAATAAATCATGATGATTATATGGAATCACCGAAAACTATTGAATTAATGGTTAATTTATTGGACGATGAACATAAATGGGTGATATCGAGTTGTAAACATCTTAATTATGAAACCAAAGAGATTTACAATTTTCATAACCCGAGAATTGAGTCGGATGGTACCCATTTATTATCTGGTTTAAACTATGTGGGTTGCCCAAGTGTGGGTTTAATACCTAATGGTGTTTTACTGGATACCAATGTAAAATATATGGGAGATTGTGAATTGTGGTTCCGTTTGTTTAAAGATTATGGTATGCCGTCTTTTTTAGGTGGACATAATGTAGTTATTGGTATGGGTAATCACACACTGACAAGAAAATTTGCGTCAAAACACTCAGAGATGTTAAGAAATGACATTATATATTGTAAGGAAAAATATAATATAACATAATGGAAAAACTAAAAGTATTTTCGAATTTTGGGTTTGGATTTGATATGGATGTTATTGAACCATGCGAGCTTTATGTTGACAGAATACCCAAAACCCCAAAAAACACAAAGAGGTTATTATGGGTTATAGAACCTGACGAAGTTTCAAAAATGACTAAAAAAATTATAAATAATAAAGATAAGTACGACAAGATATTGGCCTACGATACAACAATATTAGAAAGTTGTGAAAACTCTACTTTATTTCCTTATGGAACAACTTGGATAAAGGATTTTGACATCACAAAACCTAAAGAATTTTGTGTTACATCTCTTATCGGGGCTAAAAAAATGTGTAGTAATCATCATCTACGACATCAGTTGATTAAACGCTCACATGAAATTAATAGTATACCTGTCCACTTATTTAATAGTTCAAATAAAGGTATAAAAGTACCAAATAACTTGAAAAGTATGAAAAATAAAACATACAAAAATGAATTATTTTATTCACAATATCATATTGCCATTGAAAACACAACACAAGATAATTGGTTTACTGAAAAACTAATTGACTGTTTCCAAACTAAAACCGTTCCCATTTATATCGGCTGTAGAAATATTGGTAAATTTTTTGATATTAACGGTATTATCCATGTTGAAAATTTAGATGAACTTATTGATGCATGTAATAATATTGATGACAACACTTATGAATCTATGAAAGAATCCATCGATAAAAATTACGAATTAAGTTTTAAATACTCTGACCATATTAAATCATTAAAAGATAAAATAACTGAGTTATTAGGTAATTAATTATGGATTTTGTTTCGTGTAGACTTATGGGTGGATTAGGTAATTATATGTTTCAAATATCAACAGCATACTCCCTATCTTTAAGAGACAATAAAGATTTAATATGTGATTATTCCGATAATATGGTACCACACAAACCATACAAAAATTATATAAATAATATTTTTAGAAAAATAAAGTTTTCAAATAGTGTTGGGGATTACACTCCATACAGGGAGAAAGGTTTTAATTATTCTGAAATACCTAAAATAGAAGGGAATGTTAAAATTTTTGGGTACTACCAAAGTGAAAAATATTTCAAAAATTTTAGGAATGAAATCTTAGATTTATTTGAAATTGATGAAAAAACTAATGATAAATTACACGAAAATTATTCTGAATTAATTAACCACAATAACACTTGTTCAATCCACGTAAGAAGAGGAGATTATGTTAGATTAAGTGATTATCATAAAGTTCAAGATATTCAATATTTTATTAATTCTTATAATGAGATGGGTGAAGATAAAAAATATTTAATTTTTTCAGATGACCCACAGTGGTGTAAAGAAAATTTTGATTTTATAAAAGATAAGGTTTTTATTGAAGGTAATAATGACTATGAAGACCTATATTTAATGTCTCTTTGTAAGAATAATATAACATGTAATTCTACCTTTAGTTGGTGGGGGGCATGGTTAAATAAAAATAATGGGAAAACCATTATACCTTCACAATGGTTTGGTCATAGAAATTCTCATTTAAACTCACAAGATTTATATTGCGAAAATTGGATAAAAATATAACTATGAAAAATACTACATTAATAACGGGGGGTTCTGGAATGGTAGGACAATCTCTTAAAAAATTATTACCCGATGCCATTTATATATCATCTAAAGATTTTGATTTAACAAAAGAAAATGATGTAATAAAAATGTTTGACACATATAAACCAAATAAAGTTGTTCATTTAGCAGCTAAAGTTGGTGGTATTATAGATAATATTGAAAACCCTTATGAGTATTTTGTTGATAATATACGTATGAATACATTCATGGTTGAACATTCATTTAAGAATAATGTAACTCAGTTTATTGGAATACTATCTACATGTATCTATCCTGATACCGTTGAAAACTATCCGATGAAAGAAGAAGACTTACACTTGGGTCCTCCTACATCCACTAACTTTTCATATGGGTACGCTAAGAGATGTTTGGCAGTACAGATAGACGCGTTAAATAAACAATACGGAACAAAATATCAATATTTAACTCCTTGTAATTTGTATGGTGAAAATGACAAAATGGGACATAATAGTCATTTCGTTGCCGCACTATTAGGTAAAATACATCAAGCAGTAGTTGATGGAAAAGATGAAATAAATTTATTTGGTACTGGTACACCATTAAGACAATTCATGCATTCAGATGATTTAGCATGGGTAATCTACGAATGTTTAACCAAAGAAATTTATGAAAGTTTCAATGTGGCAACAGAAGAAAATTTATCCATAAAAGAAATGTCTGAAATTTCTTTAGAAACTTTAGGTTTAAAACACATTAAATTAAATTTCGACATTACTAAACCTGATGGTCAATATAGAAAGGATGTATCAATTACAAAATTAAAAGATTTACTTACTAATTTCAAACCATTACCTTTTAACAAAGGTATTCAAAAAGTTTATGATAAAATTAGTGAGCGACACAATCGATAAAAATGATATTAATCATTTAATAGAATGGTTATCTCAAGATGAGATTCCTAGATTAACTAAAGGAGAGTTAACTGTTGAGCTTGAAAAAAAATGGGCACAAAAAATAGGAACAAAATATTCAGTATTTGTTAATTCAGGGTCATCATCCATATTACTAACTCTAGCATCATTATTACAATCAGATAAATTAAAAAATAATAAAATTGTAGTACCAGGTTTAAGTTGGGCCACTGATGTGAGTAGTCCAATGTTATTAGGTTACGAAACTTTTTTATGTGATTGTAATTTAGAGGATTTATCCTGTGATTTAAATCATTTAGAAGAAATATTTAAAAAGGAAAATCCATCAGTTTTAATTTTAGTTTCACCATTAGGTTTAGTACCTCAGATGGACAAAGTAAAAGAACTTTGTGACGACTATGGTGTAATTTTACTAGAGGATGTATGTGAAAGTATGGGTTCTAAATTTAATGGTAAGTATTTAGGTTCGTTTGGTTTTGCCTCTTTTTATTCTATGTATTTTGGACACCACTTATCAACGATTGAAGGTGGGTTTATCAATACTAATGACGAAGAATTCTATCATTTATTGTTAATGATGAGAAGTCACGGTTGGGACAGAGACCTACCAAAAGAGGCTCAAACAAAATTAAGAACCAAATATCAATCTTCAGATTTTGATTCATTATATAATTTTTATGTTCCTGGAATGAATTTACGCTCAACTGATTTACAAGCATTTATTGGGTTAAGAGCGATTGAAAAATTAGATAATTATAGTGAGATTAGAAATAATAATTTCTTGTTATACAAAACTCATTTAAACAATAATCAATTATCATTAATCTCAAGGGATACGGATTTCATTTCAAGTTTTGCAATCCCCATTCTAAGTAAAAATAGAAATAAAATTGTTAAAGAATTAACTGATAATAAAATTGAAGTTAGACCACTTATTGCAGGTAATATGGCAAATAAACCAATGTGGTATTTAAAATATGGTAAAGTAGAATTAAAAAATTGTCAGTTATTAGACGATTATGGATTTTATGTTCCAAACCATCAAGACCTAACTTCGGTCGAAATAGAAAAAATTACTAATATTATAAATAAACATTCTTAATATGAAAACAGCATTAATCACCGGAATTAATGGACAAGATGGTTCATATCTCGCAGAATTTTT
>Ga0222718_10000419_pt1 | contig 44049 bp, 39 predicted proteins | sample C33_27DmetaG_FD_165045 | JGI IMG/M metagenome (GOLD analysis project Ga0222718, IMG submission 165045) | Estuarine water microbial communities from San Francisco Bay, California, United States - C33_27D | ecosystem: Environmental > Aquatic > Marine > Unclassified | place: USA: California...
TCTAATGCCTCTGGTGTTTTAAGCTGGGAAAACTACCAAGGAACAGGTTTAGAGTTTCAATCATCTTGGAATGCTGCTACAAACGTTCCAGATCTTACGGCTATACCATTAGACAGCGATAACACAGGTAAATACTGGGTTGTTTCTGTAGAAGGAACTACAGATTTAAGTGGTATATCACAATGGAGCCCCGGCGATTGGGCTATTATATCTCAAGACGATAGCGATAATGTATTTTGGAGCAAAATAGATAACTCCAGCGTAGATGGTTTAGGAGAGATTAACAAGCTAGCCGTTTGGGACAGTCCTAAAACGCTAACTTTTACACAGGATATAGAATTTACAGCGCCGTCTACATTGACATTAGGCAACGATTCCAACAACGAAGCAAAAATAGTATTAAAGCAGTTTAACCCATCCATAGAATTGGGTGATACATTTAAAATATCGCACCCGCTGAATGGTAATGCTATTATAAGCGAAACTGGATCAGGGGACCTGCTGCTAATTTCAGACAACGAATTAGAAATTAAATCTGGTCAGCTTGGAGAAACATTCGCAAGGTTTACAAACAACGGCCCCATAGAGCTTTATTATGATAATACAAAAGTATTCAATACATCATCTACTGGTATAGCTGTAACAGGCGCACAATCAATTTTTACAGGCGGCATCTTAGCCACTGGTAACATAAACTCACAAGGTACGGTTGAGGGCGAAGCGTTGACAATAAATACAGGGCCATCAGTTATTACTGGTGAACTTGATAAAGACGGAAGTAAAATAACAAACCTAGCAGATCCTACTGTAGCTCAAGACGCAGCTACCAAGTTTTATGTTGACTCACAGCTCACTGGTAATGTTACGGGTAACGGTCAAGTTTATTACGGCGCAATGTGGGATGGCGCAGTATTTGGAGCTTCTGGAAGCGATCAAATAACTACCTCCCCGTTGTCATTCAGAATAACTGATACGGGTGCCGGCGTTGAACAACCTCGCTCTTTAGCGTTTGGAGGCTCTACCACCGCGACAGGGCAAAGAAATTCTGTTGCTTTAGGATATAACAATAGATCATCTGCTGAGGCAACATTTTCCACGGGTCATGAGACTTGGGCAAGCGGCAAACACGCTGCCTCGTTTAATTTCGAAACTTTAGCTTCCGGAGAGAAATCGGCGGCGTTTGGGGACAACACAACAGCATCTGGAAAGAGTTCTTTTGCCATTGGCAATCAAACAATAGCTGCCACTAGTCTTTCGTTTGCAGGGGGTAAAAATGCCATCGCTAATCCAAACACTGGCTTTGAAACTGCATTTGCTTATGGTGCTTCAGTAATTGCAACGGGTAATAACTCTGCGGCATTTGGATTAAACACACAAGCAACTGGAGAAAGAGCATTTGTTACGGGTACAGACAGTGTTGCTTCGGGTAATAACGCTGTAGCTTTGGGCGGCCAAAATCAAGCCATAGCTGATCAATCTTTTTCGGCTGGATTTAATAATGAATCAAGAGGGCCTAATTCTGTTACACTAGGATCTGACAACTACACGACTTATTTCAAGTCTACTGTAATAGGAAATAATCTAACAGCAGACCAAACGGAGCAAGTAGTTTTAGGAAGAAATAATGCGTACAGCGGCGCTAATTTTGTAGTGGGTTGTGGACCATTTGTTACCGATAAGAGAAACGGTTTAGAAATTTCTGCCCAGAATGTAAAAATTCCACAGTATGGGGACGGAACACCAGTTGTTGGTAACGGCAGTGTGGTTTCCAATTTAGCGGTAGATAGCAATGGCGTAATAGTTGAAACATCCCCAGCTGGCGCGCCAGACTATTTAAGCGCTGTGCTACTGCTTAGTCAATCAGGCAACTCTGCACCTACTACCGTCAATGTACTTGAAAATACATTAGGTATATCAACTCCACTTAGCTGGACAAGAGTATCAAGTGGGGAATATAACTTAAACGCACCTGGTAAATTTAAACTATTAAAAACAATTGTATTTGTAAATGGTGGGTCGGCTGAGAATAATCATGACGTTGCATGGGAAGTTATTGACGTGGACAATTTAAGAATACGCACACATAACAGCGATGACAAGCTTACAAAAGCTTCATTAGAAATAAGAACTTATAATTAAAATTATGGCTTGGAAAATATTAAACATGGAACACAAAACCTCTGATGGTTTTGTAATTAAAGTAACGTCTACTTACGAAAAACAAGATGGACCTGGGTATGCTAGTGAACTATTCTCAAATGAATTTGAAGAAGTAGTTGGCCCGGAATTTATACCGTATGAAGACTTAACCGAAAGTACAGTTATAGGATGGGTTCAAGATTCTTTAGGTCTCGATGAAGTGCTCGCAATTCAATTGCGTGTAGATACTTTAGCAGCTACTAAAAAAGAATATATAGAAAACCCTCCTGTTCAAAGCGGCAAGCCTTGGGCGTAAAAAACTAATAAAACCCGTAATATATATAATATACCGGCTCGGGATAGAGCAACCAAATAGTAATAATTAAACCAAAACCAAAATGACACTATTTTACCAGACTAATTCGTGGACTAGTCAACCACAACCAACAGAAAAAACCGTAGAAACTTGGAGGCATGCGTCTACCAAATCCAACTGGCGCATTGTACAACTACCGAATGGATTCTACCAAACAGAAATCAAAGTACCAGATGATGACTCTTGGAAAGATATAACTAGAAGAGAAACAATCGAAGGGGCTGAAGCGGCAATTGATGGATCAATACAATACTATCAAAAAAAGCTTGATTACATAAACGGTCCTAAAGTTATAAAAACTTTTGATAAAGAGTAACATAAACTAAAATTTAATTTAATGGAATTTAATAACCCAAGTGAGATAGTTAAAACGCTCACATTTGGCCATGAAGCCAAAAAACAAATTATGCAAGGCGTTGAAAAGCTATCAAACGCAGTAAAAAGCACGTTAGGTGCATCTGGAAAATGCGTAATATACGAAGACGCTCTTGGAAAACCGGTGATAACAAAAGACGGTGTAACCGTTGCAGAAAGCGTAGTCTTATTACATCCGGTTGAAAACATTGGCGCAACCCTTATAAAAGAAGCAGCTAGTAATACAGTAAAAGAAGCAGGGGACGGAACGACAACGTCAACTGTCCTCGCGCATTCTTTATTGAAGACAGTAAATAAACAACTAGATGAAACAGAAGTTAGAGAACTTAAAAGCGGCATTCTTAGCGGTGCCGAAAGAGTTGTGGCGTATCTTGAAAAAACAAGTACTGAAGTTAAGGGTGAAATGCTTAACCAAGTGGCTGGTATTTCATGCAACAACGACACAGAGCTTGGAAATAAAATTGGGCAAGCTTACGAAAAAGTTGGAAAAGATGGCGTAGTATTAATGGAAGAGTCTGAAACAAATGAAACGTATGTAGAATTTGTAGATGGCGTCCAATTTGATTCCGCATTAAAGTCTAGTCATTTAGTAACAGATAAAGACAAAGGCACGGCTGTTTTGGATAAACCATACGTGCTTATCGTATCTTCCCCTATACCTAATATAAGAAGAATACAAAACGTCTTAGAACACGTTATTAAAACAAAACGCAGTTTGCTTATTATAGCGGACGTAGAGCAACAGCCATACCAAACGCTTTTAGCGAACAAGGTAAAAGGTAACATAAAAGTTAACATAGTTGATGTGCCAGGATTTGGACCAACTAAGCAGGAAACAATTGAAGATCTTGCGATAATAACTGGCGCCAGGGTAATCAATGAAGAACTAGGTGATGATTTAGATCTTATAGACCCAGATGTTTTAGGTTCAGCTGAAAAAGCAATAACTGATTCTAAGAACACGGTTTTGCAGATTGACCATATTGTACCTGAATTAGAAGAAAGAATAGAGGGCGTACGCAAATCTATAAGTAAAGAAACAAACCAATTTTTTAGAAAAAAATTAGAGCAAAGACTGTCAATGCTAACCGGCAAGGTTGGTGTTATTAAAGTTGGCGCAGATTCTAAAATAGAATTGAAAGAAAAGAAAGATCGTATTGAAGATGCGATATATGCGACAAAAGCTGCTTATAAAGAAGGTATAGTTGCAGGAGGAGGCGTGGCGCTGTTAAATGCGTCAACACTTATCAAGCCAAAGAATAAAGGTGAAGAAGTATTATTAGAAGCTATTAGAGCTCCATATGAAACTATACTTGAAAACGCTAATATACCAATAGTATACCCTCAAATAAAAAATAGAGGTATAGACGTTAAGACGGGCAAAGATGTTAATATGATTAAAGCGGGTATTATAGATCCTGTATTAGTTACAAAAACAGCTTTGAAAAATGCGGTTAGTGTTGTCAATACAATTATTTCAGCCGATTGTGTAATTAGTAATAAACGAATGGCATAATGAAGGCAATAAATTATTTTGTAATTGTAGATAAAATTAAAGAGGAGCCAAAAAAAGTTGCTGGCTTGGAGCTTACTGAAAAGCAAGATAAAGATGTTCGTTACATCAAAGGTAGAGTCATTAGTTTTGGCGATCAAATAAATATGCTGCAAGGTGGTGATATAGTTCGATACGATAAGCATGCAGGACATGGTATTGAATGGAACGATCATTTGTATTATGTTCTAAAAATCTCTGATATAGTACTTATAGAATGAGGCTAAATAGCCAAGACATAAGAGATATAAATTTGTTTAAGTATTACAGGCTTGTCAGAAGATGGGCCTGTAAAACTTACAATTTAAAAGATGCTGATCTTGAACTGTTAGTTTACTTAGATTGCAAAAAGCTATTTACACGTAATGATTTTATTAATGGCGTATACACCTACAGCTGGGATAAAAACCGGTGGGAACGCTTGAGACGTGATGGCTGGATAGACGTTTTTAAAGAACGTAATAGAACAACATCTAAATACGCAGTTTATAAGGTTTCAATGAAGGGGCAGCAATTAATAATGCGTATATATAGAATATTATTAGGCGAAGAAGATATGCCAACCTCAAGAAACAGTGTTTTTTATAAAAACAAAACATATACCGATAAAGTCTATAATAAGGCTATTGATGATATGATCAACGATAAAGAAAGATAATGGGATTTAAACTTAGGGACTTTTCAGATCTTGTCGGTATAGACAAAGATACATCTAGCTACGGCACACCTGTTTTTAAAAAAAATTTAGACGGTGATGTTATGGCAGAAGCTAATAATGATGGCACTATATTTGTAGATAAATCTTTAAGTAAAAAACAAAAAGAAGATGCAGTTGCGCACGAGAAAGTTCATTTAGATCAAATGGCTCAGGGCAAATTGCAATATGATAACAACACTGTAACTTGGAAAAAAGACACTAGATCTCCAGCTAGGGTGTATAAAAGAGTAAAAGGAAATATAGTAGATATAAAAACAGGTAAAGCTGCCGGCGAAGGGAACAAAGACTTTGAATGGGAGGAAGAAGCCTACGAAAATTCATAATATGTATAAAGCAAGATCAATAACAAACAAAGCTAGCAGCGCCTGTAAGATGAATATGGCCCTAATTGAAGGTGAGCGTGAAGTTGACAAAGTAATGAGCAAAAAAGTAGGTTTTAATGAAGCAGCCGAAGGCGCAATGGGCGCATTAGGAGGCGATAAAAAACAAGCACCTGCCGCTGATAAAGGCGATAGCAATGGCGGTGGCCAATCCGGTGGCGCCATCGATGTTACAGAAGATACAGCCCCGGCTCCGGCTCCAAAAATGAGAAGATCCCCAGCTAAACTTGATCCCATGACTATAATGAAAGTAGCTAGTATGGCCTCAAGCGCAATGGGTAGCAAGAAAAAAGGTGGCGATGGCGGCGGAAAGCAAGAAACAAAAGTTGTTGTTAATAACGCAAGCGCAGCCCCGGCAAGCTCTGGAAGCAATAGTCAAGCATCAAATGCTATAGACCCTAAATAATAAAACTTATAAATAAGATATGAAACCTATTACAAGCAGAATAAAAAGATCCCCACTTTTTTCCTATGGAGAATCCCCAGCAAAGCAAACCGCTAAAGGAGGTTCTACAACAAAGACTGACGATAAAGAAATTATTGAAAAGAAAGAAGTGCGCACACAAGCATCAAAAGATTTTGAAGCAAAATGCTATAATGCAGATGGTAGCAGAAAAAAAGGTGTAGCAGGTTGCACGTGGGCTGACGAAGAAGGAACAGAGTCGCCAAAAGAAACAGAAATTGTTGAAACTAAAAAAACAATTCCAGGCGAAGAAAAAGATGTTGAGTTTGATGTTATGAAAATGAGGTCTCAAGGCACTATGTTGGAGCCTTGGGAAGCAAAACGACAACGCAGATTAAGCGATCAAGCAAATAGAGAAATATATAAAGCGCAAAGAAAAATGGCCAGGTATGGCTCATTTTCTGTTGGTGAAGATGGTAAAAAAACATTTAAACCAAACGAAGGCTTATCTCAAAAAGAATTAAGAAGACTTGAAAAAGCACAAAGTGAATTAGAAATTGGGCGTAATTTACAAACAAATGCTCGGACTGGAACTAAAAAAGGTGTTAGAGCTGGTGATAAATTTGACCGTGGACAAAGAAAAGAATTGCTAGGGGAAAGAACAGAAGATCAGCAAAAAGCACAAGCTGAACGAACTGCAAGAATAGAGGCAAGAAGAGCGGAGGACGAAGCTTCAGGAAAAAGTTCAGGCCAAGCAGGCGGGGCGGTTGAAGTTGGTGCAGTTAATCCATTTGCTGGAATAGGCAATTTTAATGTAGCACCGCTTAGCACAGGGAACATAAATTACATGGACTTATTAAATTCCCCTGCAAATATGAACAAAAAAGGTTATAACCAAAAAGCTAAAAGCCCCGTTGCTAAAGCGCTAAAAGGTAATCAAAATAAATTACCGCAACATTTGCAAGATGCTATTAAAGCAGCTCCGGGTAAAATGAAAACTCCAATGAAAAAAGGATATTTTAAAGGAATGTAATCATGGCTTACGTACAATTAAATTCGCCGTTTAAAAAGAAAGGTGATGCTCCTTCTCGTAAAAAATCTAAAGGATATTATAACGAAGCAAACCCAACGGGCACAGGTGCTGCCGCGGGAGGAGGTATGTCTGAAAAGGGAACGGCAAAATATAGAAGAGATAATCCGGGCAGTAATCTGCAAACAGCAGTAACAACTGAACCGTCTAAATTAAAACCTGGAAGTAAAGCCGCAAAACGTAGAAAAGCATTTTGCGCTAGATCTAAAAGTTGGAAATCAGAAAGAGGCAGGGCTGCAAGACGCCGCTGGAATTGTTAATATTATGGAATCAAAAGGACTCGGTGATACAATAGAAAAATTCACTACAGCAACTGGAATTAAAAAGTTAGCAGATAAAATACCTGGTGGGTGTGGCTGTCAAAAAAGAAAAAACGCATTAAATAAACTAATACCATATAAAAATAAATAATCATGGCATACGATAAAAGCTCTGGCGGATGTACTCCAATTACCGCTAAAATTAAAAGAACAACGCAAGGCGGTGTTGTACAACCTTTATTAAATATGGGTGCACCCGTAAAAATGAAAGCTTCCTCGCCGGCTAAAAATACAACCGCTAGGCAAAAAGCGAATGAGTCTAGAATAAAAGCTCGTAAAGCAAGCGACGCCGCTAAAGCAGACGCAAAGAAAGCTACAGAATTAAAAAAAGCAAAAGAGCTTTCATCCAAAGAATTTATAACAAATAAAAGAGGCCGCAAAGTTAAAAATCCTAAGTATCAAGCGCCATCTGTTCAGCCTACCGGTAAAACCAGTGGTAATGCGGGGTCTCAAAAAGCTAATAGAGAGTTAAAAGACGTGTTAGAGCGCAAAGGCATAGATGTTAGCAGCTATAAAGGAGATACACGGCCTAAAATGAAAAAAGGTACATATAGATATGCTAAAGCATCTCAACCTGGATTAGATGGTATTATTTCAAAAAGAAATAAAGCCACGAAAGGAACTGCTGAATACAACAGGTATCAAAACCAAATTAATAAAGCATACGGCGTAGGTCCTACAAACAGAAGCACTAAAGAAAAAACAGTATCAGCTATAAAGCCTAAGGTTACAATCGAAACTAAAAAGCCCACCGCGGATGTAAATATTTCAGTTAAACCAGCTTCTAAAGTAACGAACGAAAAAGCAGCTAAAAAAGCTACTAATAAAACGCAAAGAGCGGCAAGGGTTAGACAAAAGGGTATTGAGGCGCTTGAAAGTGGCAATACGCAAAAAGCTCTTAGATTACAAAGACGCGAAGCACGCATAAATAAAAGAGCAGCTAAACAAGCTGATAAAGCTATTGAGCCGAAAAAAACAAGAAAAACTCGGCCAGCTAAAGGGTCTTTAGCGGCAACAACCCGCAAATCTCCTGCTAAACAAACAGCTAAGCAGCAGCAGCAAAAAGAAAAAAGAGAGAAAGATACTGCACGAGCAAACTTTATAAAAAAGGAGCTAAAAAGCGGTAAACTAAAAGATGGTAAGAAAAATCCGCCTAAAGTAAAAAGAGTATATAAATAATGAAAAAAATTCTTCAATTTATAACCGGTGGTCTCATCAAAGATATAGGTCAAGTAATAGACGACCTAGTAACTACAGATGAAGAAAGACTTGCGGCTAAACTAAAAGTTGAAGAGCTGCTAGAGAAAGCCGACAAAGATGCTCAAGACCAGGTAACAGCAAGATGGGAGTCGGATATGAAGTCTGATTCCTTCTTGTCTAAAAATATAAGACCAATGGTTCTTATATACCTTACCTTTATATTTTCTGTATTAGCATTTTTTGATGGAAATATCGGCGAGTTTAAAATAGCAGAAGATTATATACCAATTTTTCAATCCTTATTAATAACAGTATACGGTGCTTATTTTGTTGGGCGCACCTGGGAAAAAGGAAAATCAATAACAGATAAAAATAAATAATAAAAATAAATAATTATGGGTTCATATAGTAATCAACCAGATTTTGGATCAATTGCTTTTCCTGTTGTAGTGGGTACTACAGACGTTAGTAATTCAGCATTATATTTAGGTGTTGGAGGAAGTATCGAAGTTACACTAATAGGATCAGTAGATACGCCGGTGGTATTTAAGAATATACCTAATGGCAGCTTTTTACCGTGCATAGTAGAAACTATAGTAGCGGGCGCAAATACTACTGCAACAGATATTGTAGCTATTAAGTAATGAATTGGGATCTTATAAGAAACCGAGTTTGGTGGGCGCAGGATCCGAATGGGTTTTTGCCTCCTCCTCCTACATGCCCCGATAAAGTTTTTGTTCTTCAGGTGTGTAATGAAAATTCAGCAAGAGATGATAATTTTGATTTATACTTAAACAATCAATTTATTGGAGCTCTTGATTTAAATCAGAATGCTCAAGTAGGTTCTATTTTTATTGGTAGCACTGATACTAATAAAGTTATAACACAGCCGGATTTTATTTGTCCTTTAGATAACATGGTAGTTTATTATTTTAACCCGCTTTTTCTCACAACAGGGTTAAATACTATATTTATGGATAACACCCAAAGCAATGGAAATGGTAATGCGGGGACAATTCAAATAAGAAATTACGAAATAGATCCCAACGACCCTAACGGCCTTATAAATCCTTGTGTAGTATCTAACCAAGGCTTCTCCCCAGCCGATGGGGCAGATTGGACGGCAGAATTTAACTATACAGAATGTTGTCCGGAATAAAATGGGAACAAAGTAAAAAAAGCAAAAAATAGAATGGACAAAGTATTTTTACCAGATTTTAAAGTTCAAAAAACCACTATCCTACAATTGCCCGATGGTAAATGGAGTATACAGCTGGGTTGCCCCACTTATAGGTTTATATTTGATACCCATCAAGAAATGTTAGCTCAGTATATAGCGGGCATCACCAATCCTGAAAAATGGTCTTATGATAACAAGATTGAAATGGGTAACAAAAGATTAAAAGAAGTTGATTTACACGTAATTAGTAAATATATAGAAAACAAGTAATTAATAATTAAATTTAATAAAATGAACAAAAAAGTAGAAGATCAAGAGTTAGCAAGTTTAAAAGAAAAAGTAAGTCTTATAAATAACTTGCAATTACAAATTGGAGGTGTGGAAGCACAAAAGCACGAATTGTTACATAACATTTCCGCTGCCACATTAGAACTGGCTAAATTCCAAAAAGAACTAGAAGATAAATACGGACAAGTGTCTGTTAATATTTCAACTGGAGAAATTGTTGAAAATGAGTCTAGTAAGGAAAATTAGTATAGGAAAAGACTATAAGAATGACGCCATGCACTATTCTGTTGGACAGGAGGTATATGGCGGTCATACTATAGTTAATATTATAGATGAGGAAGATAAGTACTCAATATATATAAAAAAGAATGATGAGATTTTGCCGTGGAAGGAGTTTAATAAAAACATGGCAATCGCAGTGGAGTTTGATTTAGAATATTAATGAAGGGCTTGTATGATTTTATTGTTAAGCCAAAAACAGGTAGAAACAATAATAAAAAAATAATCAACGGCAAACATTTAATATTAAATACCGATTTACAAGATCATAATTTTGTTAGTAGAATTGGTATAGTCATGGCTCTTCCAGCGGAAGACACAAGCGGTATTGAAATTGGTGACGAGGTAATAGTTCACCATAATGTATTTAGAAGATATAGAGACATAAGGGGTGTGGAAAAAAATAGCCGCAGCTATTATAAAGAAGATATGTTTTTCGTCGCACCTGATCAAATATATGCTTATAAAAGAATACTTAAGTGGAATGCGTGTAAAGGTTTTAATTTTGTTAAACCTATAAAAGAAAACAAAATGTTTTCAATAAACTTTGAAAAACCCGCTATAGGAGTTTTAAAAGTAAAAGACCCATCGCTGAAAAGTTTAAATATTGGCGACCTTGTTGGCTTTAGGCCTGGTATGGAATATGAGTTTATAATAGATAATGAAAAGCTTTATCGAATACCAACCAATCAAATTACAATTAAATATGAATATCAAGGAGACGAAGAAGAATATAATCCAAGCTGGGCAAAGAGCAGTTGAGGAATTAATTAAAGTTGCTAAAGAGCCCATTGTAGATTCGGACGACGACATTTCAGCTGATCGTTTAAAAAATGCGGCTGCTACCAAAAAGCTGGCTATATTCGATGCTTTTGAAATACTAGGTAGAATTCAAGAAGAAGAAAATCTACTTGAAAATAAACCAAAACAAGAAGCTGTAAAAGAAGCTTTTAAAGGTTTTGCTGAAAAAAGATCTAAATAATGTATCAACAAACTTTATATAGCGTTATAACGCCAGTAAAGAAAAATACTATATCTAGATTAAATAGAGGTAAGAAATGGAAATATGGCTACAATAAAGAACACGATATTGTTGTTATAAGTAAAACTGGACAAATAGGCGAAATTTATAATATTCAAAATTTAAAAATAGCCTTACCACCTTCCCCAGCTAAGATTGATAAATCAAATACAAAATGGGAAGTAGAGGAATATCCTAAAGAGTTAAAACGCATTCAAAGCGTTTTCGAGTGGAGGGATTATCCAGATGAATTTAAAGAAAAATGGGAACCATATATAGATGAACAATTCAGACGCCGCGAAGAAGGCCATTGGTTCAATAATAAGGGTGTGGGCACTTACATTACTGGCACTCACTTTATGTACTTGCAATGGTCTAAAATTGACATTGGGAACCCAGAGTTTAGGGAAGCCAACAGATTATTCTTTATCTTTTGGGAAGCTTGCAAAGCAGACCAGAGATGCTACGGTATGTGTTACCTCAAAAACAGGCGTTCAGGATTTTCTTTTATGGCAAGCGGCGAGACCGTTAACACAGCAACAATATCAAGTGATGCGCGATTCGGAATATTATCGAAGTCCGGGGCTGATGCTAAAAAAATGTTTACCGATAAGGTAGTACCAATATCTGTTAATTACCCTTTCTTTTTCCGTCCTATACAAGACGGTATGGATCGCCCTAAAACAGAGTTAGCCTATAGAATACCAGCGTCAAGACTTACAAGAAAATCAATACAAAATAAAAAAGATCAAGAAGATCTAGAGGGGCTAGACACCACGATCGATTGGAAAAATACAGGCGATAACAGTTATGACGGTGAGAAGCTAAAATTATTAGTACACGACGAAAGCGGTAAGTGGGAAAAGCCGGACAATATATTGAACAACTGGCGGGTAACAAAAACTACATTAAGATTAGGTAGTAGAGTTATTGGAAAGTGTATGATGGGCTCAACATCAAACGCGTTAGACAAAGGCGGTGAAAACTTTAAAAAGCTTTATAATGATTCAGACGTTACAAAAAGAAACCGCAATGGACAAACTAAGTCAGGATTATATTCTTTGTTCATACCTATGGAATGGAATTACGAAGGATTCATTGACTCTTATGGAATGCCTGTATTCGAAACCCCATCAGCAGATTGTGTTGGCCCACACGGCGACGCCATTGAAGTCGGGGTCATTGAGCATTGGAACAATGAAGTAGAAGGTTTAAAAGGTGACCAGGACGCTTTAAATGAGTTTTACAGGCAGTTCCCGCGTACGGAAGAACATGCTTTTAGAGATGAAACGAAAAATAGTATATTTAATCTGGTAAAAATATACGAGCAAATAGATTATAACGAAGACTTAAGTATTTCTGGGGTAATAACAACGGGTAATTTTCAATGGGAAAATGGCATTAAAGATACTAAAGTTAGATTTACGCCTAACCCGTCAGGAAGATTTAAAGTTTCTTGGGTTCCGAGCGTTAATTTGCAAAACAAGCAAATACAAAAAAATGGAATTAAATATCCGGGAAATGAACATATAGGAGCATTCGGGTGTGACTCGTATGATATATCAGGCACAACAGACGGAAGAGGGTCTAAGGGAGCTTTGCATGGGTTAACTAAGTTTAGCATGGAAGACGCGCCACCTAATACATTTTTTTTAGAGTATATAGCTAGGCCGCAAACAGCGGAGATGTTTTTTGAAGACGTGCTTATGGCTCTATCGTTTTACGGAATGCCTTTGCTTTGTGAAAACAATAAGCCTAGATTGCTTTATTATTTGAAGCGAAGAGGATATAGAGGTTACTCTATGAATAGACCGGATAAAATTTGGAATAAACTTTCGGTAACAGAAAAAGAAATAGGCGGTATACCTAACTCGTCTGAAGATATTAAGCAAGCGCATGCTGCCGCAATTGAATCTTATATTGATCGATATGTTGGATTAAAAGAAGATAACCAATATGGTTCAATGTATTTTAGTAATACGCTAAATGATTGGGCTAAGTTTGATATAAATAAAAGAACAAAATTTGATGCTGCCATTAGTTCTGGGCTAGCTATAATGGCTTGTAATAAAAATTTATATAGGCCTAATGCACAAGCGCAAAAAAAGAAATTAAATTTAAAAATAGCTAAATACACCAATTCAGGTGCATTTTCAAAATTAATAGAAAAATAAAAATATGGCTGAGTCAGTTGTAACAAATTATTTTCCAAGCCAAATAGCTAGCGATCAAGAAAAAATGTCTATAGACTATGGAACGTCTATTGGTAGAGCCATAGAAAATGAATGGTTTAAAACCGATAATGGCTTAAATAGATTCAAAAGTAATCAAAACACTTTTCATAATTTAAGACTATATGCAAGGGGAGAGCAGGGCATACAAAAATACAAAGATGAACTTTCAATTAATGGAGATTTATCGTATTTAAATTTAGATTGGAAACCTGTCCCTATTATTCCAAAGTTTGTTGATATAGTTGTAAACGGCATATCAGAAAGATCTTTTGATATAAAAGCATATTCACAAGATCCTTACGGTGTTGAAAAGCGCACTAAGTATATGGAAGCTATAATAAGAGATATGCAGACCAAAGAACTGGGCGAGTTTGCCGCAGAAAATTTTGGTGTTAATCTTTTTGAAAGTGACCCTGAAACTTTACCTAAAAATAAAGAAGAGCTGGATTTGCATATGCAGCTTAGTTATAAGCAGCAAGTTGAATTAGCTGAAGAGCAAGCTTTAAATGTTTTGCTTGAAGGCAATAAATACGATTTAACTAAAAGACGTTGCAATTATGATTTAACCACAATAGGTATTGCGGCTGTAAAAAATAGCTTTTCAAAAGCAGAAGGAGTTAAAGTTGAATATGTTGACCCCGTTAATCTTGTTTGGTCATATACGGATTCTCCTTATTTTGACGACATTTATTATGTTGGCGAAATAAAAAGAGTGCATTTGAATGAATTAAAAAAGGAATTTCCTTGGCTTACAGATGATGATTTAACGCAGATTTCTGCACAATCATATCGTAATAATGGGTTTTATGATCGGACTTTAACAAATTACGACGAAGACGACTCTAATACTGTTCAAGTTCTTTATTTTAACTATAAAACATTTGCAAATGATGTATATAAAGTTAAAGAAACAGCAACAGGGGCCGTAAAGTTAATACCTAAATCAGATGATTTTAATCCACCAGAAGAAATAATGGCGGAATATAATATATCTAAATTATCTCAATCGCTAGAAGTTTTATATGAAGGTGTAAAAATATTGGGTGGGCGTATGCTTAAGTGGGAAATGGCTAAAAATATGATAAGGCCAAAGAGCGATTATACTAAGGTTAAAATGAATTATAGTATAGTAGCGCCCAGAATGTACAAAGGCCGCATAGAAAGCATCGTATCGCGTATAACAGGGTTTGCGGATATGATACAGCTTACGCATTTAAAGCTGCAGCAGGTAATGTCAAGAATGGTGCCAGATGGTGTTTATCTTGATGCTGATGGGTTGGCTGAAGTAGATTTAGGAAATGGAACAAATTACAATCCGCAGGAAGCATTGAATATGTTTTTCCAAACTGGTTCTGTAATTGGTAGATCATTTACACAAGAGGGAGATATGAATCCCGGCAAAGTTCCAATACAAGAAATTAGTAGCGGAAGCGGTGGAGCAAAATTACAAAGCTTAATTGCCACATACAATTATTATTTACAAATGATTCGTGATGTGACGGGCTTAAATGAAGCTAGAGATGGCAGCATGCCTGATTCCAGAGCTTTGGTTGGTGTTCAAAAGTTGGCCGCCGCTAATTCAAACACGGCTACGAGGCATATATTAAATGGCGGATTATTTTTAACTGCTGACTTATGCGAAAATTTATCTTTAAGAATATCCGACATAATTGAATATTCACCAACTCGCGAAGCATTCATACATAAAATAGGTAATCAAAATGTAGCTGTATTAGAGGAAATGTCAAATCTATATTTATATGACTTTGGTATATTTATAGAATTAATGCCTGACGAAGAAGAAAAAGCTATATTAGAAAATAATATACAAGCCGCCGTAAGTTCTGGAATGATAGATCTTTCAGATGCAATTGATCTTCGTGATATTAAAAGTATAAAGCTAGCAAATCAATTGCTTAAAGTTAGAAAGAAAGAAAAGCAAATGATGGATCAGCAAATGCAGCAACAAAACATCGCTGCTCAGGCTGAGGCAAACGCGCAGGCTCAACAAGTTGCCGCCCAGGCTGAAGTCCAAAAGCAACAAGCGCTAACAGCAAGCAAGATAGAACTTGAACAGGCAAAAGCGCAGATTGGTGCTCAAAAGCTTATGCAAGAGGCTAATCTAAAGAAAGAGCTAATGCAACTTGAGTTTGAAATGAATATGAGCTTAAAGGGTATAGAGGTTCAAGGTCGTAAATCTGAATTAAACGAAAAAGAAGATCGTAAAGACGACAGAACTAAGCTGCAAGCAACACAACAAAGTGAATTAATAAATCAAAGAAAAAATGATTTACCGCCTAAAAACTTCGAATCCTCAGGAAACGATATACTTAGCGGAGATTTTGACTTAGGTTCCTTCGAGCCTAGGTAATAATAATAGTAATAATTATATAATATTTTATCATGTCAGAAAACACAGAAGAAGTTCTAGAAACAAAAGATGAGGTTGTAGAGCAGCCCATAGAAAGCAATAAGCCAATGTCGTATGACGAAGGCGTTATTAAAGTAAATTTAGACGAACTAAATAAACCGCAGGAAGATGCCGTTCAAGAGCAAAGCCCAAATGACGGCAATGATGTTGTCGAAGAATCCCAAGACGCGCCAAGTGGCGAAGAAGTGGTTCAAGAAGTACGGGAGCCCAGCGAAGAAGCTGAAGAATCCGTTCTTGAAGAAATAACAAACGAAGAGGTACAAGAGCAGGCGGAAGAAGTACAAGAAGAAGTACAAGAAGCTATTGCTCAATCTGAAGAAACAGGTGAGCCTTTACCAGAAAATATTCAAAAAGTTGTTGAGTTTATTAACGAAACAGGCGGGAGCCTGGAAGATTACGTAAAACTTAATACTGATTATTCTGCATTAAGTGATACGCAACTTGTTAAAGAATATTACGAAACAACTAAGCCTCATTTAGACAAAGAAGATATAGAAGTTCTTATGGAAGACTTCTCGTATGATGAAGAGCTGGATGATGCAAGAGAAATACGTAAAGCTAAAATTGCTTTTAAAGAAGAGGTTGCTAAAGCAAAAAATCACCTCGAAAGTTTAAAGGGCAAATATTACGAAGAAATTAAAGCTGGGTCTAGATTAAACCCGGAACAACAAAAAGCGGTTGAATTTTTTAATCGCTATAAAAAAGACAATGAAGAGTCAACTAAAATAGCTGAAAGCCAAGTGTCTGTATTTAAAAATAAAACAGAAAAACTTTTTTCTAATGATTTCAAAGGTTTTGATTTTAATATTGGGGAAAAGAAATTTCGTTTTAAAGTAAATAATACAGATCAGGTTAAGACTGTCCAAAGCGATATTAATAATTTCGTCAAGAAGTTCTTGAATGATAAAAACGAAATGAATGACGCTGCCGGGTATCACAAGTCTTTATTTACAGCTATGAATGCTGATGCGATTGCGAGTCATTTTTATGAGCAGGGAAAAACCGATGCAATTAAAAATAGTATGGCTAAAGCCAAGAACATTGATATGGATCCGAGAGGGACTCATGAAAACGTCAAAGCTTCTAATGGATGGACTGTACGCTCAATTTCGAATAGCGCAAATAGCTCTAAGTTGAAAATTAAAAGTAAACGATAAATTAAACTTAAAACATTATAAAAATGGCAAATGGTGAATTTACGGGAAGTGCTCAAGCGTTAGCGCATTTGACTCCCCGTCCAACACAAACGTTGTTTAACGACAACTACCTATCCTTAACGGATATGGATTTTACTCAGCAATTTCTACCTGAGGTATATGAGAAAGAAGTAGAGCGATATGGAAATCGTACTATCTCTGGATTTTTACGTATGGTAGGTGCTGAAATGCCTATGGCTTCTGACCAAGTAGTATGGTCTGAGCAAGGGCGTTTACATATTGCATATGACCCAGTAGTAACTACAGGTACAACTGTCGTTATTCCTGGTGATGCAAACAACGCATCAACTAACCTTATTGGAGCTGGAGCAACAATTGTTGTTTCTTCTGCTAATGGGCTAGTAGTTGAAAAAGCATACGTATCGGCTGTAAGCGCTCCTGATGGTGCAACTGGTGATGTTACACTTACTGTAGCTGGTTACCAAGGTGCTATCACTGCTCACGCTGCTGGTAAAGTATTCGTATATGGATCTGAGTATGCCAAAGGAACATCACAAGCTGGCACTTCTGTTGACGCTGCATTTGAGCAGTTTAGCAACAAGCCAATCATCTTGCGTGACAAATACGCTGTAAGCGGATCTGACACTGCGCAAATCGGTTGGGTAGAAGTAACCACTGAAGCTGGAACTTCTGGGTACTTATGGTACTTAAAGTCTGAGCACGAAGCACGTATTCGTTTTGAAGACCAATTAGAGATGGCAATGATTGAAGCTGAAAAAGCCGCCGCGCCTATCGCTCCAGCTGCTGGATTTGGTGGTGGAAGTGAAATTACTGGTTCTGACGGACTTTTCTCTGCGCTTGAAGAAAGAGGCTTAGTTTATACTGATGCTGATTTTGGACAAGGCACTGATCTTGGTCTTGGCGATTTTGACGCTATTCTTGGAGAGCTTGATAAGCAAGGGGCAATTGAAGAAAACATGCTTTTCTTAGATCGCTCTACTTCATTGGGTATCGACAATATGCTAGCTGCTCAAAATTCATATGGAACTGGCGGTACATCTTATGGTGTATTTGAAAATAGTGAAGACATGGCGCTAAACCTTGGCTTCTCTGGATTCCGCAGAGGTTCTTATGACTTTTACAAAACTGACTGGAAATATCTAAACGACGCTACAACTCGTGGCCTAGTTGGCGATATAGAAGGTGTTATTGTACCAGCAGGTACTTCAACTGTTTACGATCAGCAATTAGGACAGAACATTTCTCGTCCATTCTTGCACATCCGCTACAGAGCTTCTGAAGCTGATGATCGTAAAATGAAGTCTTGGATTACTGGCTCAGTTGGAGGTAACTATACTTCTGACGAGGATGCAATGAATGTACACTTCTTATCTGAAAGATGTTTGTGTGTTCAAGCTGCCAATAACTTTGTATTATTGAAAAACACTGCGACTACTCCGTAGTAACATCAATGTAGTAATTACCCTCGTTCAATTAACGGGGGTAGTTATTACTTTTATTAACATTTTTATTTTATTATATCATGGCTAAAAAAGTCACAGCAGAAGATACTATCGAGGTTGCACCTCAAACAACTAGTGTAAAAACTGCACCAGTTAAAAAAACACCAGCTAAACCAGCTTTTGAATTTAAAGATAGAACATATGTTTTAGGCGGTAAGAAAAGCCCTTTGGTTTATTCTTTACCATCAAAACATTCGCAACGTAAACCTTTATTGTATTTTGACAGAGAATTAGGTTATAATAGAGAATTACGTTATGCTACAAATCAACCGTCTCCGTTCGTTGATGAACAAAAGGGCACATCTACTCTTGGTAGAATTGTTTTAAGAGATGGAAAATTAGTGGTCCCAAAAGAAAAGGTTGCATTGCAAAAATTACTTTCTTTGTATCATCCACTAAAAGATATAGTGTATTATGAGTTTGACCCTGTTGGAATTTCTGAAAATGAATTAGACTGGATTGAATTAGAGTTAGCATCACTAAACTTAGCTAAGCAATTAAATATTAGCGAAGCCGAAGCCATACTTAGGGTTGAATTTGGCAGTAAAGTTAGTGAACTTTCTTCAAGCGAAATTAAAAGAGATTTAATGATTTTTGCTAAAAGAAAGCCGCAATTGTTCATACAGTTGGCAGAAGACGATAACGTACAATTAAGAAATGTAGGGGTTAAAGCTGTGGAACAGGGATTATTGAAAATCTCACAGGATCAAAGAACGTTCTCTTATGGTCAAACGGATAGAAAACTTATGACAGTACCATTTGATGAGCATCCTTATTCAGCGCTGGCTGCATACTTTAAAACTGATGAAGGCATGGAGGTATATAAGGCCATCATGAAAAAACTTAGTTAAATTACCTTTTATAGCGGTTAGGTCGCTTTAGAAGTGGCCTAATCACTATAAATAATAATAAAAAAATATGAGCGTAAGTATAGATACTGTTTATCAGAGAGTATTAGGAATACTCAATAAAGAACAACGAGGATATGTTACGCCTCAGGAATTTAACTTGTTCGCAAATCAAGCTCAAATGGATTTGTTTGAGCAATACTTTTATGACATCAACCAATTCGGAAGACTACATGGTAACGATACCGAGTACTCCGATATGCTTGATACGCTAAACAAAAAAATTGCCGCATTTGAAACTTCAGCGGCATTAGTATATGACACGGATCATTTTAATTTACCCGACGATATGTATCGTTTAGGTACAATTATATATACAAACACTACAACAAAAGATCTGTACCCATCACCTACGCAAATAGCTAATTACCCTCCGGGAGACCCTACCATACATAGGCAAACAACTAATCAGCCAGTTGAAGTCGGAAGAGTCAACAATAACGAAATTTTATATTTAAACGCTTCTCCCTTAACAAAGCCGCGTAATATTAGGCCAATATATACTGAAGAAGATAAAGGCGTTATAGTATACGGGGATGATTTAATAACAGACAATATAAAGGCTACATATATTAAAAAACCATCTAAGGTTGAGTGGAAATATCAAACTATATATGGCGAAGCATTGTATGACGCCACTTATTCTATAGACTTTGAATTAGACCCTTCTGAAGAAACAGAATTGGTGTTTAAAATATTAGAGCTTTCTGGAATATTAATTAAAGACCTAAGTATTTACCAGGTATTTAATTCAGAAGAGCAAGAACAAATTCAACAAGAAAAATCATAACATATGGGTTTGCAAACTTTAAACGACGAACAATACTACTTAGGCCCAGATGGAAATTGGAACACCTGGGATGAGCATTATGGTAATTATCAGTTTATTAGTATAAATGATATTATTAATAATTTCATCATTGCTTATGTTGGCGAAGACAAAATAATAAGTAAGATTAAAAGAAGTGACGTACAGTTTCACTCTATGCGTGGTATACAAGAACTCAACTATGATACCTTGCCTTCTGTTAAATCCCAAGAAATTGAAATAGGCCCAACACTTAATTTTATATTACCAAAGGATTATGTTAACTATGTTAAGATAACTTGGATGGACTCCCGTGGCATTGAGCGCGTTGTATATCCCGCTATTAAAACATCTAATCCCTTGCCTATATTGCAAGACGATAAATATGAATATACGTTTGATCAACAAAATAGAGAAATATTATTAGCTGAAAATTCAAACACTAAAAGAACATTTCAGTCAGCGAATAGGCCAAGACAAGAAAATTTAGATAACATAAATAACGTTGATGTTCTTGCTAACAATTATTTTGGAAGACGTTATGGTATATCGCCAGAACAAGCTCAAACAAATGGAGTTTTTTATATAGATCCGATAGCAAATATAATAAACTTTGATTCCAGCTTTGTTGGCAAAGTCGTTACGTTAAAATACATTTCTGATGGATTGGCAACAGACGGGGATATGACGGTGCACAAATTTGCAGAAGAAGCGCTGTATAAGTACATAGCGCATGCTATTCTAGCAACTAGAGCAAACACACCTGAATATTTAGTTTTACGATTTAAAAAAGAAGCTGCCGTTGCTAAAAGAAACAGTAAATTAAGACTATCAAATATTAAAATTGAAGAGATTACGCAGGTCATGCGAAACAAATCTAAGCAAATAAAACATTAAAATATGCCAGAATTAATTCACACGTTTACTTCGGGGAAAATGAACAAAGACCTCGATGAACGATTAGTTCCAAATGGCGAGTATAGAGATGCTCTAAACTTAGAAATATCAACATCGGACAATGGAAACGTAGGTGCTTTACAAAACATTGACGGGAATGAATCTAAAATTTACAAATATTTAAACCCAAATACAAACGTATATACCCCATGGACATCCGGTTATATTAACGCATTATCAAACCCTAAAAAAATAGGGGAAATAAGAGATTCTGTTAATGAAAAAATATATTGGTTTATATCCGGAAGCATAAATAATGCGCCAGTTAGTGCTATTGCTGAATATGATCAAACAACAGAAGTTGTCGTTCCTATATTGGTAGATAGAAATAATGTGCTAAACTTTAGTCAAGATTATTTAATTACAGGTGTAAATATAATAGAAGGTTTATTGTTTTGGACAGACGATCAAACAGAGCCAAAGGTTATTAATATAGAAGATTTTAAAGCAGCTACAGCAACTACTGGTGATTTTTTAACGCATACTGTTTTTAATGGAAGAGACTTTATTGAACAAGATATAACAGTAATTAAAAAATCCCCAACAGCACCACCAGTTTTAGAGTTAGCAGAAACCCGCGCAATAGATGCTGACGGAAACCCCGCTATTGTAGAAACTTCCACGTTGCACAATTTTGTTATAGATGATCCCACTGGTTTATCACCAACTGGTAAAATTCCCGCTCCCATAGGAACACTTATGACATTAAATTGGAATGCTACCCCATATCCTTTTTATAGAGTTGGCGATATATTAACCTTAGAGGGATCGGCTGTTGACGATGAAAATATCACAAACGAATATGAAGTAAGAGTTGAGGTTGTTAGTGTTCCCCCGGGAGATATTCAACCAAGTGCAGGTATAAAAGTTTTAGCTGTACCAGAAACAGTGCAAGAAGCTTTAATAAATTGGTCAGTTTTGCTAGATGAGCTTCCGTTTTTTGAATTTAAATTCCCTAGATTTGCTTATAGATATAAATATAAGGACGGGTATTATTCTACATTTTCCCCATTTACTGAGGTAGCTTTTTTGCCTGGCGAATTTGATTATGAAACTAAAAATGGATATAACCTTGGCATGGTTAATAAACTAAAGCAATGTTTAATAAAAGACTTTGTACCATCAGATATACCGCCAGATGTAGTAGAAATTGATTTGCTTTATAAAGAAAGTAATAATCAAGCGGTTTATGCAGTTGATACATTTGAAAAAGATGGTAGCATATGGAATGCTAATGAATTTAATATCGAATCAGAAACAATATCCTCAATATTGCCGTCTAATCAATTGTTAAGATCATACGACAATGTGCCCCGTAAAGCCAAGTCTCAAGAAATAACTGCTAATAGAATTATATATGGTAATTATTTGCAAAACTTTAATTTAATTAATAATTTAAATATACCGGTAGCACCTACTTTAACTACTATTATTGCGCATGACCCCAGTTGGGATTGTGTTTTTGATGAAAATGGGAATTGTATTGACCACAAATTTAGTATTCTTGGCGAATCAATACCGCGAACTCCTTATAAATCTATAAAAACGCAAAGAACATACCAAGTAGGCGTAGTATTTGAAGATAAGTATGGGAGACAAACCCCCGTATTTACTTCTGAATCAGCCGCTAGGATATTAAACAAGCAAGAGGCAATAGAGTATAATGCAATTACCGTTCAAACAGATGGCAACGCCCCAGTTGGTTTTAACTCTTTCAAATATTATATAAAAGAACCATCCAGAGAATATTACAATTTAGCAATGGATCGTTGGTATGATGCCGAGGATGGTAATGTTTGGATAAGTTTTCCTTCTGCTGAAAGAAATAAAGTAGACGAAGAAACTTTTTTAGAACTTAAAAAAGCTCATGATAGTGATGAGTTTGTTCCATTGTCCGCAAGATATAAGGTTATTGCAATATCTAATGAAGCTCCACTATTCTTAAGAAGAACAGTCGATATTGTAGGGTCAACTGACGGTGATCAATTTAATCCTGACCCGTTTTGGTCATCGCTGCCATTGCCAAATTATACATCTGTTGATATAAAACAAAACAAATTTGTTGGGGCACAGGCTGAAGCTATTTTAGACTCTACACAAAACCAAAGATTAATTAGGTTTTTTAATGATAGCAATAGAAGCGATTGGTATAAGGTAGTAAGTATATCAGACCCCACGGGTGATGAAGACTATTGGAGATTTACTATATCTGGTAGGTTTGGTGAAGATGTTGATTTTATTACAAATGATGATGGCACAATAGCCACGGGAATAACAACCCAGTATGCAACAGAAGATTTTGAAGACAAACCAGAATTTGAAGGTAGATTTTTTGTTAAACTTAACAAAGATTCAATATTAGATCAATATATATTATCAAATATAAGTTCTGATGCTTACGGAGTTAAGCAAGCTGTGCGCATTGGTTATGCTAATTCTACTTTAAATAGAAGCTATGTTATTGGCACATGGGGGTATTCAAGCTGGTTTATAGATGCAGGCCCCACTGCAACAGGAGGGCCAGGCGTTGGGTTTACTGTTGGAGGCAATAGAATAGACATATCATTTACAGGTATTTGGCCAAAGGGGGCTAACTTTAATGTAGGTAGAACTGTTTATGAACAATTTAAATCAATGGTTGATGTTATGGAAACCGTTGGTGGATTATTTAGATTTAAAGAAGATCCAGACGGAGTTGTTTATAAAATATTAGAAACAGAAACTCAAACTAGAATTAGGAATTACGAGAGTGATAGCAAAAGAAATAAATTTAACAAAGGTTCAAATAAAAGAGTAAGGTATAAACTAAAAGTAGCTCCTGTAGATCCTGCTTATGGGACAGGGATGTTTCAGGGGCCTGCTGGGTGGTCGCCAGCTAAAATACAGCGACCCGATATAGCAGATGGCACACCGACTATAGAATTTTTAACTGTGCTAGCGGACGACACAACTTTTACAAGTAGTAATCCTGCTATATTTGAAACAGAGCCCAAAGAGGCCGCAGAATTGGAGTTATATTATGCCGCTTCGGAATCTTATCCCATGTCTGAGTATGGTGTTGCCCATAAATTAAATTGGCATAACTGTTATTCTTTTGCTAATGGAGTTGAGTCTGATAGAATTAGAGATGATTTTAACGCAGTAGTAATAGATAATGGACCTGTAGTATCTTCTATATTAAAAGAACCATACGCAGAGGACCGAAGATTAAACGGATTAATATTCTCACAAATATTCAATTCAACTTCCGGTGTAAATAACTTAAATCAATTTATACAAGCAGAGTCTATTACAAAAGATTTAAATCCCATATACGGATCAATACAAAAACTGCACGCAAGAGATACAAATTTGGTAACTTTATGCGAAGATAAATGTCTTAGAATTCTTGCGAATAAGGACGCTTTATTTAATGCGGATGGTAATGCTAATGTAACTTCAAATAACGCCGTCCTGGGTCAAGCAGTACCTTATGTGGGCGAGTTTGGCATTAGCCTACACCCCGAAAGTTTTGCCACGTTTGGTTTTAGAGCATATTTTACTGATAAAAATAGAGGTGTAGTTATAAGATTATCCGCTGATGGAATAGAAGAAATATCCCGCTACGGAATGACAGATTTCTTTGCGGACAATTTAAAGAAATCTACTATAACTTGGGGATCTTACGACGACGATAAAGGCGGTTATAATTTATCTTTAAATAAATTATCTTCTGAATGGTCTAATAGATTTAATGACCTTGTATATGTAAACGGCGAATGGACAAGCTTTAACGCAGATCATACTGTTGTTACATTTAAAGAATCAACAAATGGCTGGGAAAGCCGCAAAGCTTTTAGCCAAGAAGGTGGCATAAGTTTAAATGATAGATTTTACACTTTTAACCAAGGGCAAATATGGGAGCATGGCACTACAGACTCCACTAAAAACAACTTTTACGGTATTCAATATGACAGTTCTGTTGCGTTTTTAATAAATGAAATGCCTAATAGTGTTAAAAAATATAAAACATTAAATTATTCAGGCAGCAGTTCAAGAGAATATGCTTATGGCGATGGCACATATGAAGGATTAAGTTTAGCTGAAGTAGAAGCTTTGCAACTACAAGATTTAACAAGTGAAACATTAATTAAAACAGGCTGGTATACTGAATACATTAGAACTGACCTGCAGGAAGGTTATGTTAAACAATTTTTAGATAAAGAAAACAAATGGTTTCAGTATATAAAAGGTGAGGCTACGTTTTTTAATTCTAATACAGATAATAATCTTGATTCAAAAGAATTCCCAATGCAGGGTATTGGCCGAGCAACCGAAATTATTGGACCCCCAATAAGTGCATTTAACGTTAGAGTTTTTGGTGATCCTAATTGTGCAGTATACATTGAAGCGCCATCGGCTGACGCTAAGCTATATGAAGTGCTAGAAGATTGCACCTCGTGCGGCAATCTAACACTCACAGGCACCGACCCAGCTTCATTGCCATTAACTTTTGAGTTAGTATCAGACAACACTACGAATGGGACATTGTCATCTATAACAGGTAATCAAATAACATTTACACCAAATGTTTTAAACTATTCCGGATCTGCTGGTTCTTTTTCATATAGAGCATTTAATGGAACACGGTATAGCGAACCTGCGGCAGTTACAGTTAATATTACAAATGTGCTAGAGCCGCCTGTAATAGACACTTCAAATGAACCGGCAGGACCATTTACTGCAGGAGACGCATATGGCTGGAATAACATTGTAGCTATAGACCCCGATCATAGTTTAAGTGAACTCCAATGGAGCTCTCCTGATTTGCCGGCCGGGTTTACATTAACAACTACAGATCCTGATAACAAAGGTGCAGCAACGATTACTGGCACTGTTCCTCAAGGCGCAAGCAGCTATACTCTAAGGGTTGAAGACCCTGAAGGGAATTTTGATGAATATGTTGTCAATATTAATGGGGTTGCGGAAGCGTTGCTAAGCCTAGAGTTTATAGCGTCATCAACAGGAACAAAGCCAGCAAGTACATGGACAAACCCGCTTGATCCCAGCGAGGTGGTTAGCATGGCGGCTAGAACTATTAATTCGGCCCATGGGTGTAACAGAGGAACCTATAGGATCGTAGCGAATAAGCATGTTGGCGGGGGGCTTGTCGTGGGCAGGTTCTATGTTGGAAACGGAAACGCCACAACAGGGCTTACAGATTCTTTTGGCGTAACTATGCCAGGCGGTCTCCCCACTAGCCCCACCGGCGACGTATCGGGCGCATCGGTGCCAAGCGCAACAGCGCAAGGAAATATAGATTCTTTAGGTAATGTTACAAATAAAATGTACACTCCGAATGACACGGAATGGGGGAACGATCAAAACAATAGTGAACAAAGATTTGTAACTAATGCTATAGCCAATAGCACTGCCAATAGATATAGTTATTTTGCTGTTACTGAAGCTGATGCCCAAAATATAGCAAACAACTTTGCAGATCCTTATAATAATTGTTATGTAACATTTACGTTTGAGCCAGACACGTATAATGCGGGCACTGATAGATTTAACACCCATGCTAATGCTGTTTATTTTCAAGTATTTCAGCCAGTAAATGGGGTTACAACAGAATTATTTTCAGACGGCCTTGGGGTGCCTGCTGGCCAATGTGTAGGCGGCCTCGCATTAGGGCCAAACACCTGTGACCCTGCTCTATTTAATTTTATATCATTTGATGTTTGTTCTGCAACATTTTTGCCTGGGTATGATCCAAATAACCCAAGTAATACAGATCCAAATCTACCACAATAATGACACAATACGAAAACTTTACTGTTACCGAAATAAATTTTATCGAGCCTGTTGGAAATGACTTAGGTAACTTAGGCACACAGACGGTTAATATAGTGCCCGACATGGGATATACACTAGACATTGCTGACTTCAGATTGATAGCACCGATACCCCCTCAGGTTGATGAAAATTCATTTGTTTTTACGCAAAACGGGGACAGAATTGATGTTACTTTTTCTTTTGCCTCTGGATATATTATGCCCTCAAATGCAATAGAAATACCATTATGTTTTCAAGGTTTTGCTAATCCAGCAATTTACAGTATAAGCGGAAGTGTTGATATTTTAACAGAAAATGCAACACCAACTTCTCAATTAGTGCAATATACAAATTCCGGAGAGTTCAACAGTACTGAAGTTGTATATACTGAAACAATAATAGCAGATGCAAATAATTATTTTTACGTAGAGCCAATCGCTGCATTAATAACTGGAAATGCTTTAAATTATAATATAACATCAACAAAGCAGTATGATGGTCCTAACGGGGAATTAACATCCGTTACTTTTTCAGTACAATACACATATCCTAATCAAAACGTATCTGGAGATCTAATAAGAATTATAGCAGATGCAATACCAATAGTCACTGTTGTGCCTCTTGTTAGCTCATTTACTTTTGACGGTGTATTTGGATTTAGACAGCCGAACGTTGCGCCAGCGGGCGATAATCAAACATTAGTATTAACCGGCGACCCCGGGGCTGTATTTAGTGTTAGCTTTTTTGAAGATGCTGGGAGCGGTACAGAAACAGTATATGCTACAGATGTAACTATGCCCGCTTCTGGGAACTACACTATTCCAAATATAATATTCCCTTCATTTTCAGCGGGAACGCCGCCTTACCAAGTACAAATATCCGGTGATATAAATCCAAGTATTACAAACGTAGGTAATGAATCCCACATAGATTTTAACCAGTATGAGCAATTAAACCTAGAAGTATCAGGAAGCACTTCTAACTCTGATTTAACATTGTCAGGAACGCCAGATACATTTGATTTATTAATAAACAATACTTATATACCAAGCGTAACGTTTGACTTTGATTTTAAAGCAACGTCTATCGTCCCTATAATAGTTCAAAATCCTGTTACTGCATCTTCGTTTAATCCAGTAATACCAGATCCTAATTCAACAGATCCAAATGGTAATTACGTTTATGATTTAGCCAGTATAGATACAGTGTTAAAAGAACCTGGTCATGTGCTAACTGTGTCATTGGCTTCAGGAGGAACCGAATATACGGATGGCAATTTTACTGGCGTAGTAACTCAGACATCTGGAAATGGCATTGGGCTTACGCTTGATATAACTGTTTCCGGTGGGGTTGTAACAACAATCTTTATTGCGGACGGAGGTGTTGATTACTCAATTGGTGATACCGCAACAATATTTGGACAGGTTGGTGATGATGCCGTCGTTAACATATTAGATATACTCCCGGGTTATGAGTACTGCGTAGACGGAGCTATTACACTTTCATCATCGGGCAATTCGTCTGTAGCACACGATCTTAATTTGGACAATCATATAATTACCGTTAATTCTCCAACCATTACCACGACAGCTGTATCAAACATTACGGGTACATCAGCCGATAGTGGAGGTGAAAGCATTACAGACGGTGGCGGTACAATATCCTCTAAAGGTATACAATGGTCAGAGGTTGCAGATTTTAGTACCATACTAGGTGCTAATGACGAAGGAACAGGCGCAGCAGATTTTAATTCAACTATTACAGGACTTACCACCGGTAATACTTATTACGTAAGAGCTTATGCGCAAAATGAAGTAGGAGTTGCTTACGGTCAAGTGGAAAGTTTTCAAACTTCAGGTGTACCAACCTTGACCACAGTTGCTATTTCAGGAATATCATGGGACTCGGCGGCCAGTGGAGGTGAAAATATTTCCGCCAATGGAGGCCCTGTTTCAAATAAAGGAGTGGAATGGTCCACGACATCTAACTTCGCGACAATAGAGGGTAGTACTAGCGATGGATCAGGCACAGCGAATTTTGCTTCAAATCTTACAGGGCTATCAGAAACAACGACTTATTACGTTAGGGCTTACGCTGTAAACATAGCCGGAACTGGATATGGACAAACAGAAACTTTCCAAACTATCGCATTGCCTGTAACTGGATTAACTTGGACGACAACAGTAAATAACCCCTGTAACGCTACGCCTTGGACAATAAGTAATAACAATACAAGAATAAGATACGACATTGAGGATTCTGCGAATTGTGACGGTACCTGTTCAGATGTACAAGCTGGAACAGCCACCGCGACAATAACAGTGGGTGCGGGTGCCGTTGATATGAACTTAGATTTTGAAGGATTAGGAGAAGGTCAAGCGCCTAATTATGAGCTAATATCGTTTAGCTTAGACGGGACTGAAGTTGCTAGAGCTAACGCGGCAGGCGGTGGATTGGGTTGCACCATGCTACCCGTCGTTAAAACCTTTACGCAAGCCCCTCCATATAGATTAAATGCAAGTACTCAATATACATTTTTTATTAATTTTACAACAAACGACGCATTATACCACGTTGACGCTTTCTACGAAGTAGATCTTTCATTTACTCCCGTAATTGAATAAAAAAATAAAATATGGATCAAATAACTTTAACATTTCCAAACCCCCTTAACGTTTCAGTACAGATAGGAGATATAGCTTATTTTACAGACTCATTAAATGTTTATTCGGGTGATGTTATAAATAAGATAGGCAAAATTGTTGATATTAACCAGGGGGCAAATTCTATAACATGCGAAATTCCTTCCGATCAACCTCGCCCAACGGCAACAAGTTTTATATTGTTTACTAAAGACAATACTCAAAACACAGGTTCAGTGCTTGGGTACTTTGCAAGAGTGCAATTTAGAAATGACTCAACTGATTTCGCAGAAGTATTTTCTGTTGGCTCAGAGATATTTGAGAGTAGTAAATAATATGTAATAATAAGATATAAACTAACAATTATGATAGGATCATTAATCGGCGCTGGCGTTCAAATTGCAGGCGGACTTATTGGCCGCGGCAAAAGAAAGCGCGAGATGCAAGAAGCGCAAAGACAATACAATAGGCGTAAACGCCAATACGAAGATTTAGATACGTCCAACGTGTATGCTAATATGCAAAACACCATGGAAGACCTTACAGTTGACCAACGCGCCGCTGAGTTTCAAGCTCAACAGGAGCAGCAAGGCCTATCTAATACTATGAACACATTACAGGGCGCCGCTGGCGGGTCTGGAATCGCGGCATTAGCGCAATCATTAGCTGGGGCACAATCACAAAATTTACAAAAAGCATCTGCGAATATAGGGCAGCAAGAAAGAGCAAACCAAGCTGCTGCTGCACAACAGGCTGGAAATTTACAGCTATATGAAGCAAAGGGTGAATTAATTTCACGAGACGCTGAGCAAGAAAAAGTAGAAACAATGTTTGGTATGGCGCAAGGAAAACTAGCTGAAAAGAAAGCAGCATTTGACGCGGGCGAAGCAAAGCTTATGGGAGGCATTGGCGCAGCAGCCGGCGGTATACTAGGCGGATTTGGGTCTGGCGCGCTTGGGAAAGGCACTGGGTTTGGCGACCTCCTGTCTGGAGCAAGCTCAGACGGCGCAATGAGTATATTTTCATAAAACATTTTAAAATATAATTATGGCAAAAAGCATACAGGCTGCATTAATAGCAGGAGACAGAGAGGCCAATAGCCAGTTGGCTATGCGTGAAAGACGCCCAACCTGGGACGAGTCATTATTAGGCGGATTAACAGGTGCCCTTGCTTCAGCAAAGGCTGCTATGGATTATGAAAAACAACAAAAAAGTATCATAAACAATAGAGTAGCTAAATATATAGATGCTTTAGATACCAATGTTGATATTTCAGCGCTTACACCTAATCAACAAAAGTCAATTACAGATTTTTTAGTTAATAGCCGAAATGAATATGCTTCATTAGCCAGTAGAATAGCGCGTGTAGAAGATCCTTCCTCCCAGGAATATCTAGACATGCGCGACCGCATGAACGGCATATCTTTATCTTTTCAAAATTTAGCTACTGGTGTTAAATCTTATAAAGACGACAAAGCTCTTTATTTAAAGGAATTTGACAATGGAATGATCTCTGAAGGAAATGAATTGAATGTTTTAAACGAATCTTCTAAGCTATATACTAATGAAGCATCGTTTAATGTAGGCGAAGGCGGCGGATTGCAATTTTGGGATCCAGAAAATGAAACTTATAAGTCTTACAGCCAGATGCCTAAGCCTTTTACAAAAGACTTTTCAACCGCTGACGAAATATTAAAGATGAGCAATACTCTATATAACGCTGGCGCTACTTTAGATGGAGCGAGAGGAAATATGATTCGTCAAAAGCTTTCTAACATGATAAACAAAGGCGGAAGGAAAACTTTGTTGTCTTTAGCATCTGATGATTTTATTATGGAAGGCGGATTGGGATTGCAGGATCCAGAGTTGTTTGCTCCTGATAATGAGGACGCTTTAAGAACAGCGGTGATAGATAGCTATATGAACATGCTTACCGATGTTGCTAAGCAAGGTGCCGCAGCTAAAAGACCCGCTAATACAAGAAACAGCGGTGGATTTACAGGTGCTATAAAAGATGAAATTAATATATCTTTAGGTACATCTGTTCCTCAAGCAATGCAGTTTGCACAATATGCAAGCGCAACACCCGAGCAAAGACCTCAAGCTGTAAGAGAAATGCTAGTTGCTATAAATTCTATAGATCCAACAAAAAATACTAATTATAAAAGTAGAGATGATTTTTATCAAGAGTATTTAGAAGGAATGGGGATGGAAGATAACGCGGAAGCTGCGCAAGCTTTTATAGATGATTACGGAAATTATGATATATATTTATATAATTCGCGTGACCCTAAACTTTCTAAACCTCTAAATTTAGATGTTACTAACGCTCAACAATTGTATGCTTTTTATTTACAAAACGCTGGGCTAAGTACAAAAGCTACAAATTATCATTTAGGTCAATATAACAACTATTTGAATCAACTTAAAAAAAATACACCCTCCCAATCTAACGCTTCTGGGGGCGGCGCTTACGATAATCTATAATTAAATGGAAGAACTATATAATCAATTATATAAGGACGGAAAATACACAAAAACATTTGATGATTTTCAAATGCAGTTTGGTACTCCAGAAAAATCTGAAAAACTATATACCGCTTTAAATCAAGCAGGTGACTATACAAAGTCATTTGGTGATTTCCAAACGCAATTCGGCATAGCGGGAAAGGTAAACGACTCTGCAAGTGTGGATCCCAATGCGGAGTCAGTAAGCGTAGATACGGGATTCAACTTGGAGATTGGTTCTTCGGAGCCTCGCGACGCTAGTGATTTTGATAGCACCCAGGAAAAAGATACGGCTTTTGAAAGGCAATTTGGTAAAAACGAATTTACTGATTTCTTTGGGGATCTTTATAGAGCATGGGATGCCGGTACTGAAGCTGGCGGATCTGTAAACGAAGCATTTGATATATACAAAGGCAAGGAAGCTACAGATGAAGAAGTATACGATTTTTTAGAAAAATCTAGAAAAATAGAAGAGAAAGGGCAAACAGACGAAATGATAGCTCTTTCTGAAAAGCAAGTACAGCTCAAAAAAGAAGGTTACAATGGTGTAAGCGCATTCTTTTTAGGTTGGTGGGATAATCCAACCGCAATGCTACAATATTCAGTACAATCATTATCGCAAATGGGTAGAGCCCTTGTTGACAGTGAAGAGGTTGCTGGAACTGCCGCAGCCGCTGCTGGAGTCGGGGCTGGTTCAGGTGCTGGTATAGGGGCTGCTTTAGCTTCGCCTACGGGGCCTGGCGCTTTAGTTGCAGCAGGTGCAGGCGCTATAACTGGGAGTATTGCTGGATTTTTCGGCGGATTATCCGGGGCAATGGAAACAGGTATGACCACTGCTGCATTAATACAAGAAAAAGCGGTACAAGAAGGTTTAGACTGGGCAACTATGTCTGACAAAGAACGTTTTGATTATGTTAGAAAAGTACAAAATAACGAAGAAGAGTTTAACGACCTTAAAAGCAAAGCTGCTGCCAGAGGATTAGCTATTGGCGCTATAGATAGTATTACGGCCGGTGTTACACGAGGTGCTGGCGCTGCTGTAAGAAAATCAGTTGCAAGTGGCACAAGAAGTGCATTGGCAAACGCCGCAAGAGTAGGTACAGTTGCCGCTGTTGAAACAACGGGTGGTATGTTAAGCGAGGTAGCAGGGCAGGCTGCTGCTGGGCAAGAATTCAATTTAGAACAAACACTCATAGAAGGTTTTGCGGACAAAACTTTTACAGGTGCTAGTATAATACAGTCAGCTGTTCAAGGTGGCCCTAAATATAGTATTAATGGGGAAAAAATGAATGGTAAAAAGTTTTCAGACGCTCTAAAGCTAATGGACGACGAAGCTTATGTTACCGCCGACATAAAAGTTGAAAACTCTCCAGCTGTAGAAAAATTAATATCAGATAGACGTCAAAATATTGCGGCTGATCAAGATGTTGATAGTAGAATTAGTGATGTAACGGATCGCACTGCGGCTATTAACTTAGTTAAAGAACAGAATAAATTAAAAAACAATAAAACCGGCAATAAAACAAGGTTAACGCAAATCCAAGCTGAGCTTGATGGAATTGCCGCTAAATATGCAGATTCTCAAGTTGACGCAACAATTGAACAACGCAAAGAAGCCGTTGCAAATGCCGTTGACAATGCTTTCGAAGCAAGTTTTAATAAAAACTACAAAGCCGTTTCAGAAGCCGGTAAGAAAATAGGTTTAAAAGCTACAGTATATAAAACTGAAAGAGGCTACAAGAACGCTATTTTAAAAGCTTTTGGAGAATTACCAGAAGGATGGGATTCAAGCCAAGGGGTTTTTGCGGGTGAAGGTAAGTTATTTATAAATAAGCCCGTTGCCAGACAAGCTGTTAATATAGCTACCGGAGATTTAGGTGGCATATCTGTCGCAAGTCACGAGGCATTACACCCTATGCTAAATGCTTTAGTAGGGGACGCTACTACACAAGGTCAGTTTGTTAGTGATTTCAAAAAGCAAATGACTAGCAAACAGAAGAAATATGTTAGTGATCAGCTAAAGGCTAGGGACTATGACCAAAGCATGGAGGCTATAGAGCTTATGAATATTTTCTCTGACGGTATAATTAAAAACGAAATTAATTACGATCAAACAACATTTGAAAAGCTTGGTAATACTATAGTTAACTTCTTTAGATCAAAGTTAGGTTTAACCACAAATGAAATATCTTTTGATGATGGCAGAAGTGTATTTAACTTTTTAAAAGAATACAACAATAGTCTAAAAGAAGGCAAGGTAAGTGATAAAGCTATTAGTGCAATAAAAGAAGCCGAAGCTAAAAAGAATGTAAAAGTATCTGAAGCAAAAAGATTAGAAACTACTCAGTTATCTAAAACACAGCTTGAGGGTGTAAAGAAAAAATTATCTGACATACCAGCTGCTGATGTTGAAAGCCGTGCTAATGTAAATAAAATTAGCGCAGAGTTACCAGCTATGATTGGTACTCAGATTAATAATAGATTTGCTAACCTGGATCCAGACACTAGAGAGGAATTTACGTTTGATGTACTAGAAAAAATATTAAGACCCAATAAAGAAGGTGTTAATAAAGATTTACAATGGGACGGTAGAGGAGATCTGTATGGCTTCCTAAATGGTAGAATAGGTCTTAGGATTAGAGATGCTGTTAGAGAAGACTACAATCGCCCAGATGCTGAAAGATTATATGTTGGCCGAATAGACGCTAAACAGTTGGAAGATTTAACTAAAGAACCGTCAACAGAACCTTCAACTGAATCTACACCTAAACAAAAAAGCGCCCCTAAAGAAGAATCGGTTGAAAGAGGTCAAGCAACATTTGATGAGCTTGATATTGTAGATGATACCTTAATTGACGACATTGCAAAAGATCTTGAAAAAGAAATTAGAGTTCGCGTACAAAAAGGAACACTATCAGAAACAGTTGCGGTTAAAAAAGGCAGAGAAACATATATGGTTTCTTGGCTTGAAGATTATGTAAATAAGCAGTTATTTAAGAAACTATCTAAAAAGCTGGGCGCTATAGGTGAAAGTAAGGGCGAAACAGTTATCCCTGGGGCTTATATAGACTTTCTAAACGATCCAAAAACTTTTGACATAGTAACCAAAGCTTTACCAATTAAAAGCATTAAGAAAAGCTATAATAAGTTGTTTCCAACTGAACGTATTGGTAGAGAAGAAACGGCAGAAGGTAACCCCGTATTTAGAATTAAAAAGATTGAGAAAAAAGACTTTTTAACTTATTTTGTTGCAGGAAAAAAATCAACTATATTAGAAAGACAAAAGCAATTATTTAGGGAAATACTTGAGCCATTGGCTAAGCAAGTCGTAGCTGACTATGCTACTCCTGAAAATATAGCTAAGCTAAAAGCTATTCAAGAATTAGCTCCAGCGGAATCTATAGACGTAGTTGAAAACATAGTTATTGATGCACAGCTTAATAATTTAGAATCTAAATTAGACAGGTACAAAGGCGAAAAAGCTAGTTTTGATATTATACAATTTAGTCGCAATATTAATAAAGAAAATACATTAAACGCTTTAGATGAATTAGAGGCTAAATCAGGCATTAGTGAAGAAAAGAAAGCGGCAATAAGAATTATACGGTCAAGAGTTAATAACAATGAAATTAAAAAGGCCAAAGATCTTATTAAATCTATTTTAGAGGTAGGTAGAGCTCAATTAAGCACAAGGGCATACAGGGAGTTTGTTACTAATGTTTTGACTAACTTGCAAAACACTTTAAAAGATCCGTCTGTTATTAATATAATAAACAAAGGATTAAATGAATATGGCAGAACATATAAGTACCAACAAAAAATAGTTGGGTATAATTATGCTATTAAGAAATCAAAAGCCGACGTCTCTGAAGCAGTTACTGACAAAGATAAAGCTACTGCAATAAGAAACTTTTTAAACATTACGAGCCGTTCTATTAGAACATTGGGTATTGAGGGCAATACTACCAACGAAAAAATATTTAACAATGTTATTGTTCCCGCTTTAGGAAAACCTCTATTAAATAAATTAAACTTCGGTCTTCTTAAAAAAGATGGAAGAACTTATATAACAGAAAATAACATTAAGCTTAAAGGTCTTGCGCAAATAACCGCAATTAAATCTGATTTCCAATCTAATATAAAAGCCATTAATACCGAAGCTTTATTAGTTAGAGATTATATATTAAAAGAAATCAAAAAAGCAAAAGCCGAAGGTAGGGTTGATGATGTTATAAGCTTTATAAATTTATCTACAGCAGATCAAAGAGGTTTGGTTAGAAAGTTGAGTAAAGCCGGTATATTTATGGTAGACACCCCAATAGGGGAACTTGTATTAGAACACGAGACCACTGCATTGGAGATAGCTTCTGCTCTTATTGCTTTTGCAAAAGGAGAAATAACTGAAAACGCTTTAATAAATTTTTTAGATAAAGCTAAAGTAAATTTAATACCTAGAACTTTAGACACTAAAATAAATTCTAAGAGTAATTTAAAGTTAATTGAAGAGGAAAAAATAGATTATGAGGGCGGTATAGGTAGATACAAAACAAAGCCTATTAAAAAAGAAATTGCAAAATTAAAGAAAAGCGGTAAATTAAAAACTGCTCCGCAATTTTCTAAAACAAACAAAGCCTTTGATCCATTTGATATGGCGGATGTAGTTAGCCGCAGAATGTTCCCTAATGCTTTTGTAAATAAACCGCGGTTTTTACATACATATGAGAATCTTACGCCTAAACAACAAAACGCTGTAAAAAATGAACTGAAGCGCGCTAATTTAGTGCAATTTAGTAAAACATTGAACAAGGCTAAAGCAATGTATAATAGACCAGACGCTAAAACTAAAGGAATAAGTGTTTGGGATTTTGATGACACTTTAGCTACAACTAAAAGTAATGTCTTATATACATTGCCTGACGGAACTAAAGGCAAAATAAATGCCACGGAATTTGCTTCGCAAGCAGATCAGCTGGCGGCTAAAGGAGCTGAATTTGATTTTTCAGAGTTTAGTAAGGTTATGCAGGGAGCTAAAGGGCCTATGTTCGATAAAGCAATTGCTAGAAATAAAAAGTTTGGTAATGATAACGTATTTATTTTAACGGCTAGGCCGGCGGATTCAAAATATGCTATACACGAATTTTTAAAAGGTATTGGCTTAGATATTAAATTAGAAAATATATTTGGACTTGCTGATGGAACCGCTGCTGCAAAAGCTAAGTGGATTATTAGTAAGATAGCAGAAGGCTATAATGATTTTTATTTTGCTGATGATGCTTACAAAAACGTTAAAGCGGTGCAAGAAGTATTAGAGCAGGCAGACGTTAAATCAAAAGTACACCAAGCTAAAGTACAATTTTCTAAAGATCTTAATAAAGACTTTAATAACATAATACAAGACGCCACTGGTATTGATGCGGCAAAAGATATATCTACTGCTAAATCTAAAATATTAGCTAGAAAGAAAGGTAGATTTAAATTCTTTATTCCACCCTCTGCTGATGACTTTGCGGGATTGTTGTATAAGTTAACAGGCAAAGGCGCGAAAGGTGAACAACAACAAGCGTGGTTTAAGCAGGCTTTGTTTGATCCATTCGCTAAAGCAATGCGTGAATTTGAAAGTTACAAGCAGAATGTTACTACAATTGTAAATCAACTAAAGAAGGATATTAAAAATGTTCCTGCTAAGTTAAAGAAAATAAACGAATCGGGCTTTACAAATGAAAATGCAGTGCGTGTTTACTTATGGGCTAAAAACGGTTACGATATTGATGGATTAAACCAAGAAGATATACAAGAGCTTGTGGACATTGTTGAAGGTAATCAAGATTTATTAGATTTTGCAGACCAGATGGACGCGGTATTAGATGGTTATCCTGAGCCACAAAACGATTGGCTAGCCGGTACAATTACAACGGATGCAATAAACATGATTAACACTTCAAAGCGAGCAGAGTTTTTGCAAGAGTGGCAACAAAATGCAGATGTTGTATTTTCAAAAGAAAACTTAAATAAGCTTAGAGCTGCGTTTGGTGAAAATTATGTTGAAGCATTGCAAGACATGCTTTATAGAATGAAGACAGGTCGTAATAGACCCTCCGGTGCAAATAAGTTGACTAATCAGTTTATGAATTGGGTTAATGATTCTGTAGGTACAATAATGTTCTTTAACACCAGGTCTGCATTGCTGCAAACATTGTCAACTGTAAACTTTATAAACTGGGGCGACAATAATCCAATAGCCGCAGCAAAAGCGTTTGCTAATCAAAAACAATTTTGGGCTGACTTTGCTATGTTGTTTAATTCTGATTTCTTAAAACAAAGAAGATCTGGATTAAAAAATGACGTTAACGCGGATGATATTGCTAATGCGGCTGAGACGGCAACTAATAAGACAAAAGCAGTTTTATCGTCGTTGCTTAAAGTTGGTTTCTTACCCACGCAGATAGCGGATAGTTTTGCTATTGCATTAGGGGGAGCGTCGTTTGTTAGAAACAGAATTAGCAAGTACGTTTCAGAAGGAATGGATCAGCAGGCGGCGGAAGAGCAAGCGTTTTTAGATTTCCAAGAAATAGCTGAAGAAACACAACAGTCGTCAAGACCTGATAGAATATCGCAACAGCAAGCAAGTCCATTAGGGCGTATTATATTAGCTTTTGCGAACACGCCTATGCAATACATGCGTTTGACTAAAAAAGCTTTCTTAGATCTTAAGAACAGACGTGGAGACGCGAAGACTAATATAACTAAGATAGCATATTACATGGCTGTTCAGAATATTATATTCTCAAGCCTGCAAGCGGCATTATTCGCTGCATTATTTGACGACGACGAAGATGCTCTTGATGAAAAACAAACCCGCGTTGCCAACTCGATGCTTGATTCTATATTAAGAGGAACGGGTATTTACGGGGCTATTGCATCTACACTTAAAAACATTATAATAGAAATTAATAAGCAAGCCGACAAACCACGGCCAGACTTTACCGTTGCAGCACAAAGAGCATTAAGTATATCTCCGCCTATCGACTCTAAAATGCGTAAGCTTATGAGTGCAGCAAGAGCATTTAGTTATAAAACTACACGTGAAAAAATGACGGGGTATGGACTAGACAACCCGGCTTATTACGCTGTGGGGCAAATAGTTTCAGCTGGTACAAATATACCATTAGATAGAGCTATTAGAAAAGCTGACAACTTAAGAGTTGCGGTAGATAATGATACAAAATATTGGCAATCCATTGCGTTGACATTAGGGTATAGCCAGTGGGACGTAGGCTTAGTAGAAACATCTAAAAACAAAAAGAAAAAAACAGGGTTTGGTAAAACAACTAACTGGGAAAAAAGCAATTGGAACAAAGACGAAAAAGGTAACTGGAAAAAAGATTAATATATGAAACCTATAACAGCAATAATAAAAGAAAAAGGTGGAGCTAAAACTTATCCATGTAACGAAGAAGTAACTATGAATGCCGATGGCAGCGGCGGCCCCGTATCTATTGCTAAGCAAACGGAGGTGTATTCTAAAGTTACTCAAAAAGGTGACAATAAGAATACATCCTATAAAGCAGAACGCGTTGTGCGCGATAAAAATAGTACGACCATACAGCGCGCAAATGAAAACAAAGTAAAAACAAGATCATATCGCACGAATACTGATGGCACTGGAACTCTTGCTGTGTCTAGTTCAAATAACCCAAGAGGTAGAACAAGGACTATAAATAACCCTAAAAAAGCACAACGGAAAATGGAAAGGGTAAATAAAAGAGCGGATAAAATTATAGACCAGGACAAAGTGGTTTCTCCCGCTAAAAAGAAAGACGCCTGCTATAGTAAAGTAAAAAGCAGATATAAGAAGTGGCCATCCGCATACGCCAGCGGCGCTTTAGTTAAATGTAGAAAAGTTGGCGCTGCTAACTGGGGGAATAAATCTAAATAGTATGGCATTTAAAATGAGACCCTCGCCGTTTAAAAACCTTAAACGTTGGTTTGAGGAAGAATGGGAAACGCCAAAGGGTGAAAAAGATTATAGCAAAGGCGAAAATACTTTTAGACCAACTAAAAAAATTAGTAGTAAGACACCAAAAACCTGGAGCGAAGTTACTCCTGAATCCAAAGCTAAAGCCCAAAGAGAAAAAAACACCAAAGGAAGAGTTACTAAATACTAAATAATGAGCTTAAACGAATTAAAACTGTACGCTATAAATGGCAGCACATTGGGTGTAACAACATTTACTCAAATAGAAGATGGTTTAAAAATAATGTTGTTGCTGGTAACTATAGGATACACTATAGCGAAATGGAAAGATATTAAAAAGAAAAAATAATGTCAGAGCTTAGCGAAAACACAAAGTTTAACGTTAATGTAAAAACTATTATTGCAATATGCGCGGGACTTTTGTCCGTAGCTGCTGTGTATTTTACATTGATAGCCGAAATACAGCAGATGCATGTGAATATTATGCGTATGGAGTCCGAGCTCGAAATGAATTCTGAGTTTAGAATTAAATGGCCCCGCGGAGAACTGGGATCGCTGCCGGATGATGCTGAGCAAAATATGCGTTTAATATATTTAGAAAAGTATCAAGAAAAAGTTGTTAATGATGTTGACAAACTTAAATTAAAAGTTAAAGAAATAGAAGCTTGCGTGAACGAATAAAAAAAATAAATTATGTTAAAATATTTTAATTACTCAGAATTCGATAGCCCCGACGTGCAAGGTTCCGGGCAGATGATGGATAGAGATTTTTTAGAAATATTAGATCAAGCGAGAGATCGCTTTGATAAACCTATCCATATTAATTCTGGATTCCGCACACCTCAACATAATCAAGATGTTGGTGGAACTGAAAAGTCATCCCATTTAAAAGGTTTAGCCGCAGATATTGATTGCCGTAAATCAAAAGATAGATTTGAGCTTATTGACATATTTTTAGATTTAGGCATAAACAGGATCGGCATTGCGGATACTTTTATCCACATTGATGTCGACCCTGATAAATCACCTAACGTTATTTGGACGTACTAACCGTCACAAGCAGCACATTCAGGATCCATAGCTTGTTGTGCTATATCCCCACGTAGAACACTTTCTGTTCTAGTATAATACAAAGTCTTTATTCCGTTCTTCCATGCTTGCATATGCACCTGGTTAATCCATTTTGGTGTAGCTACACTTGGAAACGCGAGATTCAAACTAACCGACTGATCTATGTATTGCTGGCGTATGCCTGCTTGATTTACTAGTTCTAGTTGGTTTATTTCTTTAAAGGTTTTAAATACTTCTTTGGCTGGTATATCGTGTGCCATTGTTATTTCGTCAAGCTCTTTAATGTCTTGTACGCTACCGCCATCGGCAAGTATCTTATCCCATATTTCATTTGTATTTAACTTATGCTTTCTAAGCAGCTTTAAGAGTGTGGGGTTTTTCCTAATGAACGTACCCTTCGCGCTTTGTTCCGTGAAAACATTAGCGGCCCAAGGCTCAATGCCAGGACTAACATTACCGCTAAGCTTACTATTAGACACAGTAGGAGCAACAGCCCTAAGATGGGTGTTACGATAACCAGTACCAGCGCACCAAAGAGGTTCACCATAAACTTCAGCAAGGTCCATAGAAGCTCTTTCACTTTCAATTTTAATTTGCGAAAATATTTTCCTAGTTTCAAACTGAGCCAATAAACCCTCGAAAGGAATACCCTTTTCTTGGAGGTAGGTGTGCCATCCCAGTACACCCAGCCCAAGTGCTCGTCCTTTTGTAGCAGAACGAACGGCATTTTCAAAACCCCTAAGTCCTTTGGCTCTTTGAATAAATTCCTCCATAACCCCATCAAGAAACCAAGTGGCGTCGTATATAAGGTTAGTACCTTTCCATTCTTCATATTTAGCTAAGTTTAATGACGACAAGCAACATACAAAGCTATGCGACTCATCTGTATGCAGCGTAATCTCTGAACATATGTTTGTCATATGAACTTTTAGTCCATTGTCTTTATATGCTTTTGGATTTGCTTTGTTAGTATTTCCTTTAAACAGTATATACGGTTCTCCAGTTGCTTTTCGCTTTCTAAGTAGTTTACTCCATCTATTTCTAGCTCCCGCATCTCCTTGTTCAAGCTTACGCATAAACTTATCGCCAACAACTGCGCACTGATGTAGATTAAGCGATTGTCTGTTAACATCTCCTTTAGGCTCTCTGATTTCCAACCATTCCTCGAAGTCGTCGTGGTCGATGTTAATATTAACTGAAGCAGCGCCTCGTCTGACTGATCCTTGATTTGTTGCAAGAATTGTTGAATCGTATATTTTGCAAAAGGGTACAACTCCGTCTGATGTTCCATTACCTGTTATTGTTGCGCCGGCGGGTCTGATTTGATTTATACCAATGCCAACTCCACCACCATGCTTAGCGAGTAGCATCATCTCTAAGTTCTTTTGTCCTATATCTTGTATCGAGTCAGCAACATCAATACCAAAGCAACTAATAGGCAGGCCGCGATCTGTCCCAGTATTGCTGAGGACCGGCGAAGCCAAGCATAGCCAGCCGTTCCATATATATTCAAAAAAAGTTTCTGCCATTTCTGGCTTATATAATCTACGAGCAACTGTTTTAGCAACCCGCATGTAAGCTTCTCTCGGTGATTCGTCGTACAATAAATATCCCCCGGATATAGTCTTCTTGTATACGTCGTTATTACCCCACGCCGGGTAATCCTCACCTTTTTTCCAGTTTTCATTCCACATTATGTAAAGTATAGTATTGTGTAGGCTATTGCTACGTTTAAATTAACCGCTACTAAGTTCCATTGCTTTGCAACAAACACTTGCGGTATTGATATTACACCGGCAATAATATATACTACTACACCGGTTGTATCCGGCAGGAGATGGGGGGCTGTCATCATAAATCCAGTCCCCATATATCCTAACCTGTTTGCTATCCTCTCTTGAGGCTTTAATCTTCTTTGTCTTACAAGCGCTTTTAAAAAATTACGCTTTGTCGTAGAGGTCTTCATATATATCTTGTTCGGTTATTAAATTACCAAATGTCTTCAAAGTCCTCACCTTCACCAGCTTTCGAATAGTCCGTCGGCCGAACCGCGAAAAAATCAGTATGAGTGACCCCGCCGGTAAGATGATAGAACCAATCAAGATTAGACGCTGCGTCTTTGTCAAACGCGAAGTGCGACGCAAGGTCAGCATAACCAAGTTCAACCAGTTTTTCATTTGCTCTTTTCTTTATAAAGTGTTTTAAATCGTTTGACTTAATGCCTTCAATGTCTCCCATTTCAAACATTTTATCTATATACTTGCATTCAAGTTTTACCATTGTTTCAGCAGCATTTATTATATCTTTACGACATAATTCCGCTAATTGATTGTTTTCGCTGCACATATCGCGAAACAGTTTACACCCCATTTTGCTGTGAAGGGATTCATCTCTTACACTCCACTTCATTTGTTGCCCTATACCTTTTAATAAATTTCTTAATTGAAAAGAATAGAGTACAGCGAAAGCAGAATATAAACTAACCCCTTCAGCAAAAGCACTAAAAACAGCAAGAGACTTCCCAATACCAATAGAGCTTGTCCCACCATAAGCAACCAGGTTATCAAACCTTTCAGCAGTCGCAGGCTCATGGAGAAAGGCTTCATAATTTTCAAGACCAAGTGTTTCATTTAAATAACTATAAGCTACAGCGTGTATTGTTTCTTGTGATCCAAACATCATGGCCATTTGCTGTATTTC
>Ga0222718_10000425_pt1 | contig 43668 bp, 38 predicted proteins | sample C33_27DmetaG_FD_165045 | JGI IMG/M metagenome (GOLD analysis project Ga0222718, IMG submission 165045) | Estuarine water microbial communities from San Francisco Bay, California, United States - C33_27D | ecosystem: Environmental > Aquatic > Marine > Unclassified | place: USA: California...
GAATGAACGGCGTTTTCGTGCCATGATTTTCCTCGGTCAATTGAATCCTGAATGGGCTCCATTTTTACCGATCAAAACGCAAATATTCTCTCTTAACCCGTGGTCCAAATATTGGGGTCCACTTCAGGATGCCTGCTCGGTTGTGAGGCGAGATATCAGCAAGACCGAGTTTATTGCTTACAATTCAGTGGTCCTCTAAATCGAGCTGTACGTCAATGGTGCTTCGGCGCAATTTTTGTTGAAAAACAGGACTGCGATCTGAATTGCATCTTTATTTTTCCGCCACCATCTCCCCAAGAAACTCCCCATTGCCCAGAGGTCCCCACGATTGATTAATCAAGGCAACCAGTAGGACGCTTGGAGCGATATTTAACAACTGATTTATTTGAACAAATTATGAAAGCATGATTATGAAAACTGTATTAACTCGACTCCCAATTATGGTCATCCTTGCGTGCATCTTCTCATTAGCTTCTGTTGAGACCGCACAATCGGGAAATCGAAGATGTATGGAGATCGCAGATTTCTGGTGTTCGGGTAATGGTGGCGGATGGGAAGATTATGCCGAATGCATGGTCGATCTCTATATCGACTGCGCTTACTAGAGCTTCCACAACTCAAGTGTTGCGACTGAAGATGCCTATTTTTTGAATTGGTGGATTCGTTCTCTCATTGAGATTTATGAGGGGGGGCTATTTCACAAACATAACAACTCGCCAGCCGATGAATATATTCCATTTAGCTCTTTGCGTGATGACGTATGATCTTCATGACTAACTTGCTAACACCCACGAACTTCAAGTTACCTCAGTGAGTTTCTGGAGATGAGTATCAACGCTTTCCGCGAGTGCGTGAAGGTTGTAGCCACCTTCCAGGATGCTCACCAGTTTTCCGTTACAATATTCGTCGGCTGTCTTTTTGACAACTTTTGTCAACGAGGCAAAGTCCACACTCTCCAATCCCAATGATCCAATCGGATCGTCTTTATGGGCATCGAAGCCTGCTGAAATGAGAATGAGTTCTGGGCGACACTTTTTCGCGGCGTCGGCCAACATGGAAGCAAACTTTTCGTGATACAGCTTTCGTGAAATGCCAAATTCCAATGGCAGGTTCCAGGTAGCACCAAGACCGTCTCTGGTTCCGGTTTCGTGGGAGTCACCCGTTCCGGGATAAAAGGGAAAACGGTGTGCCGAGAAAAAGTGGACGCGATCGGATTCGTAAAAAATGTCCTGCGTCCCGTTACCGTGATGCACGTCCCAGTCGACGATCAACACACGATTCAATTCATGCTTGTCGAGTGCCACCTGAGCGGCAATGGCCACGTTACCAAAGAGGCAAAACCCCATTGCCTGCGCGGGGCGACAATGATGTCCGGGCGGCCTCACCAGGCAGACCGAGTGATCAGCCCCCTGTTTCAGCACATCATCGACCGCAGCTACAGCCGCACCTACGGCATGCAGCGCGACATCGAACGACTCTTTGGAAACGACTGTATCGGCATCAATTCTTCCACCGCCTCGAAGAGCCAGTTGTTCGATTGTGGCAATATGTTTTTCGGGATGAATCTGTTTCAAGATTTTGCGGTCTGCCTTGACCGGTTCCCGGATCTGCCAATTCTGTTTGACGTCCGGTCGGTCTATCAGCTCCCGTAAGACCCGAATTCGGTCGGGGCATTCGGGGTGTTTTCCGGTTTTGTGATGCTCAACAAGCTCCGAAGTATAGAGTGTATGCATGTCGTAACTTCCTATTGATACTATGTTTTATGTCTCAATAGGGTCGGTTTGTCGACACATAGACACTGGATAACTGAATGAAGATTCGAGCTCCCTGCGATCGCTGTAATATGAATTTCTGTCAGGACTCCTCCGGTCCGAGCCGTCAATCGCTGAATGCAGAGTGAAAAGGATTGCTTCCGAGGCAGAATTCGGGGTATTCTACAGGAAACCGCAAGTCGTGTCTTCATTTCCCTTTGCGGCAGATTCCCAGATCCTGTCCCAGCCATTTTTCAAATCCATGATCACACACACTTATCAACTGCGTACAGCGAAATACCATCGTTCTCTCAAGGGTATCTTGCTCGTTGTGTTCTGCATATCCGTCACCAGTTCTACTGTGATTGCGCAGGATACGTCGCAGGAACAAGCGAAAAAAGAATCACTTCCACCTGTAGTCAGCCTGTCTGGTGCTCGGGATCCCCTGAAGGATTTGGAGAAACCGCTGATTACTGCCCAGGAAGTGAGCGAATTCAGGCCCAAGCAGTCTGATTATGTACAAGCCTTGCGCGCGGGAGAAACGACCGGTCGGAGTCGCGAGATCATTACAGAGGGGATCGAAGTTCGCTTGTATGTCATGACTCTGCCAGAGCAGATTGAAAATATCAACACTCTTCGTCAAACCTTTCAACGCGAACTTGTGAACTATGCTGGAGCCAATCAAATCAATCCTCGCCAGAAGCGCAAGTTTCGCGAGATGGTGTTAACCGAAACATTGCGTGTGCTCAAAGAGTTGCTCGAAAATCAACTCGATGTGCGAATGACGGCCGCGACGATGGCGGGACAACTGAATATAGTGGAAGAAGATCGTCGGACACAAACTCCGGCGGAGCCGTTCAAGCCGAGCCTTCAATTCCTCAACGATATCCTACGAGATCAAAACCAGCATCAGGCTGTCAAGATTCTTGCCGTCCATGGCATCATGAGGATTCTTGGACGCGATGACATTTTGAAGTTTCCAAGGAACGAGAAGCTGCAAACCGCTGAGCTTCTCGAAAAAGAACTGCAAAAAGAAAAGACCTTCTTCTGGTATCAGCAGAAACTGATTCAAGGCTTGCGATCAACTCAAATGGATGTTGATCGTTCCGGGGCACCGTTTGTCGTGCAGATTTTGGCGAAAGTCATAGGCGATCCGAATCGCGATCCACGTGTTCGTGCGGAAGCAGCTTACGCAATTTCCCGCGTCCCCATCCCGGCCAATGTGAATTTGGGGATGTTGGCTTGGCAAGTAGCCAAGGCGGCAGAAGGGTTGGCGATGGAATACAATAAAGCCCCAGAGCAAGCTCACTGGATCAATTCCTTCCTCAAAATTTATGGTGCTTTTCAACCTTTGAAAAGGGGAAAAGAAGAAGGACTCATCTTCATGACGACTCAAGCGGCTTATAGTGCTCACCAAGCGAAAGTGAAAGAGGCGTACGACCTGACAGTGATCATTGTGAAAGCCATCTGGGACAACAACGGGGGCGTGAAGTTGGCTCCAAATAAACTTGTCCCGCTTTCTGATTGGTTAAAGGCCAACGATCCGGGGCAGACAGCCTTGTACCCTGGTGGTCCGACGGCTTCACAACTGAATGCCAAAGATCAGACGGCAGCAACGGGTGGTCCTTAATTTGCATCGCATTTCTTAGAGTTTAGAATAACCTCCTCAGACGACATCAAGGATGATCAACGATGAGTGATCCACACGACCAGGAAGACTTTCGATTTGAGTGGCACGGCAACACGTTAGTGATTACACCGGCTGCCAATGTCGAACAAATGCGATGGGATCTGATCGAACAAGCGGCCGACATTGTGATGACGCCACTTGCCGAACAGCAGGCACCAATCGTGATTTTCGATCTGGGTGAAGTGAACTATTTCGGTTCCGTCTTTCTTGCCCTTTTGCTGCGTTGCCACAAGTATGTTCGTAGCCGTGGTGGAGAAATGGTTCTTTGCGGAACCAGTCCCGGAGCGACCGAACTCTTGCGGATCACTGCTCTTGACACCCTCTGGGCACTCTACGATACCCGAGATGATGCTTTGGCTGCCGTCGATTGAACTATTCGATGGCTTGCTTGGCACGTTTTTGAAGATCGACGGGAACTTTTTTGATCAACAAGTCGATGACATCATCGGTGGTGATGTTTTCGCTGTTGGCCTGAAAGTTTGTGACCAATCGGTGTCGCAGGACAGGTTGTGCAACCGATTTGATGTCGTCCGTGGTGACGTGAAATCGTCCATCGAGAACGGCTTTGGCTTTCGCTCCCAAAATCAGGTATTGCCCGGCACGGGGGCCTGCTCCCCAAGACAGATATTGTTTGATGGCTGAAATCGCATCGCCATCGTCGGGGCGAGTTGCTCGCACCAAATCACGAGCATAAACAAAGACATGTTCGGGGACGGGAACTTTTCTGACCACTTCTTGCAAGGCGAGAATCTGCTCACCATTCAGGATCGGTCGAAGATTGGGTTCGACTCCACCGGTTGTCTGTTTGAGGATCAATAACTCTTCGGCGGCTGAAGGGTACTTGACGGTGACGTTAAACATAAATCGGTCGAGTTGAGCTTCGGGAAGCGGATAAGTCCCTTCTTGTTCGATGGGATTCTGAGTGGCCAGCACGAAGAAAGGTTTCGGCAATCGATAAGTGTTTGTGCCGACGCTCACATGTCGCTCCTGCATGGCTTCCAAAAGAGCCGCTTGAGTTTTGGGAGGCGTTCGGTTGATTTCATCGGCTAAGAGAATGTTGGTGAAAATCGGTCCTTGCATGAACTCAAACTTTCGATGCCCCGTCTCTGGGTCGTCTTGCAAGACATCGGTCCCCGTGATGTCAGAAGGCATTAGGTCGGGGGTAAATTGAATACGACGAAAAGAGAGTTGCAGTATTCGAGAGATCGTGCTGACTAATAATGTTTTCGCCAAGCCGGGAACCCCGACCAACAAACAATGGCCTCTGGTAAACATGGCGATCAATAATTCGTCGACAACTTCACTTTGCCCGACGATAACTTTGCTGATTTGCTCGCGCATCTGTTCGTAGGCGGTAGATAGCCCTTGCAAGGCCTGTTCTTCTTTTTCGCGGATCTGTTCGGGAGTGAGTGATGATTCAACGGCGCCTTGTTCGTTCATATCAGTGGAGTTTCAAAAGGTTTCTTAGAGTTATCCTGCAGGATCAGTGTTCTCTCATGGTGACTGCTCAACTCGGTCATTATGATAAATTGATCTCTCCACACATAGTAACGGCATCGGGAACACCTAGGCAAAGGTGGAATGCCACGACTGGCAGGAAATCTCAGAAAGCATTTTATGGCAGGCTCGCAAGACAATGTGGCATATTTGGTGTTTGATGTGGAAACGGTCGCCGATGGAGACTTGATCTCTCGTGTCCGCTATTCCGGCGAAGGGCTCGACGCTCAAGCGGCCATTCAGAAATATCGCGAAGAACTTCTGGAGGCAACGGGAAAGGATGTCATCCCTCCCACATTCATGTTGCCAATTTCTGTCGCTGTGGCCAAAGTTGATGACCACTTCCGACTCCTCGACCTGACCACTCTCGATGAACCGAATTACGATCCGTTTCAGATTACCAAAAAATTCTGGCAAGGTTACATGCATTATCGCTGCCCGACGTTTGTCACGTTCAATGGACGCGGCTACGACATGCCCGTCATGGAACTGGCGGCTTACCGTTTTGGCCTCTCCTTACCCAGATGGTTCAATGTGGATGCCCGCACTTACGACCAATCACGCAACCGCTACAACCACAAATCACACCTTGACTTGATGGACCTCATTTCGAACTTCGGCGCATCTCGTGTGACCGGTGGTCTTAATCTGTTAGCCAACTTGATTGGAAAACCAGGTAAGATAGGAGTCGATGGCTCGATGGTTCAGGGAATGTACGATGATGGCAAGGTGAACGAGATCAACGACTACTGCCGTGGTGACGTGCTCGACACCTACTTTGTCTTTTTGAGGACTCGAGTTTTGCTTGGCTTACTCACACTTGATCAGGAACACGAACATGTTGAAGCCGTTAAGTTATTGCTTGAACAACAGGCCGATCAATCCCCCGCGTATCAAAATTATCTCGATCACTGGGGAGATTGGAAGAACCCCGAAGAGTCGGCCTCATAGCTCAACCGACCCATCAATAATATTTCCATGTGCATAACGGAATTTGCTGCGATGATGACACGATTGACGATTTGTCTGAACTTCATTTTGCTTCCTGTATTTGCGTGGGGAGAGGTTCCCAATCCGTATCCTCCACAAGCGGGTGAGAAAACTTTGGTTGTGCGATGGGGCTTTGAATCGGGAGTCGAAGGTTGGACGACGCATCAAGATGTTGTGATGTCGCACGATGACGGTGTGATGAAGCTCATGACCTCGGCTCCCGATCCGATCATCAGCTCTCCAAAGTTTGATGTTGCTCCGAATTCGCTGGTCACCATCACGCTCCGTATCCGTTCGCAAGTCTCGACTGAGGCACAGTTTTTCTGGAACAGCCATCAAATTCCAGGCTCGACCGAGACTCGCAAGACGACATTTCTGATTACGAAATCCAATGATTGGAAAACCTATCAGTGTTCGATGAGTTATGAAGGACGATTACAACGCTTACGATTTGACCCTGCCACGATTGATGGAAAAGTCGAAATCGACTGGATTCAAGTTGAAGCATCTCCTCGCCCTGGGTTATTGATTGCAGCGGTTGAGCAGAAAAATGTCGGATTACAGGCAGTCATTCAAAATCGGACCGCAAAACTGGTGGAGTTTGACCTGAATGGCTCGACTGTTTCTCTGCTTGCCGACGCTCAAAAAAAATTCCCATTGGACGACTCTCTCGTTGGTTCACAATTCGTCAAACCGGTCAAAGTGACCGTTCAGAAATCAGGCGATCCGACTCAAAGTCGCACCGCGGTGTTGATCAATCCCGCAGGCAAAGACGACTGGTTTCGTTTGACCTCAGGGGACTTGACACTCGAAGTCGCCTCTAACGGTCACGGGGCAAGAATCCTCAAACGAAAACAACCAGTCGCCGTGATTGCTCCACTTGCCTGGAAGCCGGGTCATTTGATCGATCTAAATGTCAGGCAGGAAGGGGAAAGTCTTGTTTGTTCGGGTGGTCCCGTGACAAATCTGATTCTCCGTTTCAAGGAAGGAGAACTCAGTTACGAACTTGAGGCGAAGGAAGAGATTGAAGGCCCCGTCGTCCGTGCGCTGGGTCAACTCGAACAAGGATTGTTGCCGGGTGTCGAGCATCTCGGACGCGGAGAGTCCTCTTCTTCGACTCTCGATATTCATGGCCCGGAACATATTCGCTATCAGCCTCCCTATTGGCACGTGACGATGCCTTTGATGTCTTATATCACTGATCTTGCTTCGATCTCGTTGGCATGGGAGAAGACAAGCCTCCAACCAACATTTGCGACCCCAAATTTCTTTGATGGGACCGATGATCACCGGATGTCTTTGCAGGGATCCCAGATCTCGGCAACGCTCAGAATCGGCGACTCGTTTGCTGAAGGTGAACGACTCTCCGATTCGATTCTCTGGGCCGTACGCAGAGCGGGGGGATTTCCCGCCTTGCCGAAAACTGACATGACGACTGAGCAGGAATGGGATTTGTCCCGAACAGGACTCATGAAAAGTGATCTTTTCGAGGAAGGGGCCTGGTATCACGCGATTGTTCCCGGACACCGCAAGATGCCCGACAAGCCCAAGTATTTCTCAGACATGGCGTCGGCACTCTTTCGGCTTGATGGCACATTACCGAACGCAAATCACCTTCATCGTGGAGGAGGACACATTCGCAATGACACGGCCTTTTTTGTGACGGGTCAGGCCGAACAATGGTTGCGTCAAATCGATCAGCAGGCGGCCAACTCGCGACGAATTCAGAAAGAAGATGGTTCATACCGCTATGACGGTGAATTCAAAGCAGGGCATTTCGAGAATACTTCGAGTGGTCAATGCGCGCAGCATGCCGTGATTCTTTTACAACATGCGAAAGCCACTGGAAATACGTCGTCTCTTTCCGTCGGTTTGAAGTCGCTCGAATTTATAAAGCGGTTTCGGACACCCCGAGGTGCGCAAGTCTGGGAATGTCCGCTGCATGCTCCCGATTTGATGGCCAGTGCGAAGATGGTGACTGCCTATGTCATTGCCTACGAATTGACTCAAAGTCGCGAATACCTGGATTTGGCGGTCCAGTGGGCATTAACGGGTGTGCCCTATATCTATTTGTGGAATGAATGGCCAATTCAGCGATACGCGAGCATCGCCACGTTGTGTGCCACCCATTACCAAGCTCCCGTCTGGATCGGTCGACCGGTTCAATGGGTTGGCTTGGTATATGCCGATGCACTTCTCGATCTCTATGAACACGATCAAACACTGGATTGGAAACATCTTGCGAACGGAATACTCATCAGCGGTATCCAGCAGCAATATCTGGAAGGACCAACGGTTGGCTCTCTGGCAGATTCGCTCAACCTGCCGTCCCAAAAACTGTTGCCAGCAGATATCAATCCCTGTTCTTTGATGTCATTACGAATGCGTCTCGAAGGGCCTCAAGATCGTCCGAGAACGGTCATCAACGGATCACATCGGATTGTCTCGCCATTTCCCACCAAGTTTTTGTCGGAAACTGAAATCGAAATTTCAGCGGTGCCGGGGCTTACTTATCAGATATTGATCGATGGTAAGCGGGTTCGATCTATCAACTCGGCCGGTCGCGACGTGATCAGTCTCTCACCGGCAAAGAAAAATTAAAGAAAGTCATCTCATTGCTTTTGTGGCGAGATGGAGATGCGTTTCTCACAGAACTTGTTGCCAGGCGGGTTGGTAACGCATGCCGAGGTTGATGATTTTTTGCAGAAGTTTTTCGTAACTGAGATCGACAGTCGATGCCGATTCTGCAAAGTCTTCGCCGTAAGATAAGTTGGGGTTCGGGTTGGCTTCTAATGCGTACACCGTCCCGTCTGCCGCCATGCGAAAGTCCATCCGAGCATAACCAGACAGGTCGAGAGATTTATAGATTCGTTTGGTTTGATGTTCGATGGCTTTTTTTTGCTCGGGAGTCAGATCGACGGCTGGCTCTGTTTTGATGCCAATCTGTTTTTGATATTCGGGATCCCATTTCACCTTCGCCGTGGCGATGGGAGCGGTGTTTTTTGGGAGATTATCGAACTTCAATTCCCAGATGGGGAGTACCTGAATTCGTTGATTTCCGATTGCACCGACATAAAACTCTCGCCCGGCAATATATTCTTCGACAAGAACATCGGCCTTGTGTGTTGACCAGACGTATTCAATGCGGTCTTTGAGCTTAGTTTCGTTGGAGACAATGGATTCTTGAGAGATTCCGAGCGAAGCATCATTAATGGAAGATTTCACCATTAATGGATATTTGAGCCGTTTTGGGACACGGATTTTTTTGTCTTTTGGGAAAAACGAAAATTGCGGCGTCGGGATGCGATGGTAACTGAGTATTTTTTTACACAATATTTTGTCGTGCGACAAAGTCAGTCCACGAGGATTACAGCCGGTGTAGGGCTGTTGCATCAATTCCAGATAGCTAACGATGTGTTGATCGTAATGGGGAACGCTATGAAACTCTTCCAGAAGATTAAAGACAATATCGGGTTTCTTCTCGACGAGTGCATTTCTCAGAACGGAAAGATCGTCGCTGACTCCCAGTGATTCTACACGATGTCCCATATTTTGCAGCGTGGCGAGAACATCGTATTCAGTTTTCCATTCCAACATTTCTTTCTCGGAAACCCCCTCGATGGAATCGGGGGGAACCAGCGACTCATGCATTAAAACCTGGATATTGAGGGACTTCATAACTGATACCGATTAAATCCACGATGCAGGTAGTTCATGGTTTGAACTGCCAGCAAAACCAAGGCGTCACGTTTTGTGTCCCGTTCTGAGGACTTCAAGCGTAAGTTGAGTTCTCGACAGCGGAAGATCAAGTCTTTCAAAACCTGGTCGATGGTGTATTTATATTGCCCCGACCATTCCGACACGACTTGCCGAATTTCGGCTTTGTGCTTGATGAAGAAGGCGGCTGCCTTCATTGTTCGACGTTTCGGATCGTCGGTAAACAGTTGCAGCAGGGCATCATCATCAATGGGAGATTCTCCCATATATTTTGCTTGTCGCTCTTCGTAATGGTCCCGAAGCGTCTTTTTCAAACGGGGTAGAGAGTCGACTCGCATTTTGGTGCGAGAGACCGGTTCCATGTAGGGAACCTCGTCCATCAAGTCTTCCACGTATTCGAGTTTCTTTAATGCGGCCCAGCCTGCGTAATGTTTTCTCCAAGCCGAACGAGGTTTTAACCAAACCGCAAATGTTTCGGCGAAGTCTTCCGCAGGGTGGCTTTGAGCGTAGAAGGGATCGAGATGCAGCACGAAACTTTTGCTGTACGGTTTCGGCTGGTAGTTTTCCGGGTAGGGTTGTGAATATTTACCGAAGGTGTTCGTCCATGATCGTTTGCGGTGGAGGCCATAAGCATTGTCGATAGCGTGACCACATTCATGCCTAAGAATTTTCATGCACCAATCTTCGGTTCCCCCTTCGACCTCCATCATCATACGGCGTTCGAGCCGCATCAATCGCGAATGTGCCAAATAGAACGGGATGGCAATTCCTGGGATTCCGTCCGGTGAAAACCACTCTTCGGAAAGCCAACAATGTGGACGAAAATCGAGTTCGCGAAGTTCGAGTTCGTTGTAGAGGCGTTCAACACGCGGTTCAAGTGAGGTGCCTTCAATCTTCAGCCCCAGGTCACAAATTTTGACATCGAGTAGTTCTTCAAGGGGAAGATCTTCCCAGTCATGGCGCTTCGTCTTTTGACGGCGTTTCATCGGTTGCATTTTGCGTGAAGAATAATTCTTTCGGGACATGGCATCTCTGACTGTTCTCGTCCGGGGAACGCCGGCGCCGTGGCATGACATTTAAGCTATTCGCGGTCTCCTGCCCGCTGCAAGGAGAGAACCCGACAATTCCCACAGTTCGTGAGGAAAAAGTTCTGTTCCTCTCAACGAAATCGTCGGAATGTGCGTTTGAACTTGAACCGTTTGGAGCAGGATCGACCGACTTCTCGAAATCGTAACATCTGTTGCCGTCAGGGTTTCACATTTTCAACCAGAAATCAGCTTCTTCTGCATTTTGCGGGTTGGAATGCCATTATGTGGGGTGATTTTTGGGGATTAGTGAGAATGCCCGTGATGGTCGCCAGAGTCTTTCTGATGCGCCGAATTCGGCATCTCGTGAGAGTGACTCGGTTCTAAAAATCCAATTCCCCAAGCAAGCAGAATTCCCATGACAAGTGCCGTCGAGAGACGAACACGATTGTGGGAATGAAATTCCATTTCTGGTAACAGGTCGCTGAGTGAGATACAGATGAAAACTCCTGCTGCAGCGGCTAACGCTCCTCCGATGATCCACGCTTGATTTCCCTCAAACTGGCTGACTCCCAGAACGAACGCCAAAGCCCCTAAGGGGCACATCATCGAGAATCCGAGATTCACGAGGTTCCGCGATAATTGCGACCAGCCACCCGCCTTCATCAAACTGGTAATCGACATGGCATCGAGTGGTTTGTGCAACACAATGGCCAAAAACGTACCCAGTCCAAACAGAGACCACATCACCTCGTGATGAGCGTCGGCTTCGACGGCGGCTCCCAACGCAAGGCCGTCAATCAGCGTGTGCAGACACAATCCCACAGAGATACCCAACCAACTCAATTCGTGAGCATGATGATGGCCATGGCTATGAGCATGGGAGTGTCCCTCGTCGTGATCGTGATCATGGTCGTGAGAGAGGTTCAATGCCTGTTCGTCGTCCAGTAATTGAGCTGGCTGTGCGTCGTGTTCATCAACGACAATATCATGCTGGTGGAAATGGAATGTTCTGAGCAAAAAGAACATGACTAACAATCCAAACATCATCCAGCGCGCGACAAAATTGATATCTCCCACCTCGTGCAGGGCATGAGGTAGCATGTGGAACACACCAATTCCCAACATCAAGCCCCCCACCAGGCTGATGATGGTTTGTGTGCGGTTGTGGTCGAGATGGATTAAAGAAGGAAGATGCCCACCCGCAAAAGAGCCCAAAATGATCAGAACACAATAGGCGAGCAACACCTTCAGCTTATTACTGCCGGGCTCGGAGGTTGTGGTCTCTTCAGCATGCGTCTCATTATCCGAGTGATCGTGGCTCTCATGGCTATGCGCATGAGAGGCGTGATCGTCTGCGGCGAAAGACAATGTGTCAAAATTTCCTGACAAGCAAAGAGCGGTCATTGTCAGAATTGTCAGCATCGTTAAGCGAAACACGCGCATTCCTTGGGTTGGGATCTCGATTTTATTACAATTCAATTGCAATAAGTCATTGTGACGACCTTTGCGTCGGGCAACAAGTCTGGAACGCTCGAAAAATAGACCCAATCTGCTTTCGTCATCACGTTGATTTCTGGATCCGAGAACCACATGATAATTTTCCCAAGATCAGGACCTCCTCGAGGAAAGAGACTCTCAATATGACCATCGACACTGCAAAGCTGACCAAACTGGCCCAGTCATTGGTGAATCAGCAACAGGCCGGCATCATCGTCGAGCCCCAAGACCGTGCCTCGGGATTCTGGTTTGGTGGAGGAAACATGGTGGAGTTGCCAGATGGTTCGTTGTGTGTCGTGGGACGTTACCGCAACGCGGGAGATTCTCGAACCGGCGTCGCAGCAGGTGAGAGGGGTCTGGAATTGGCCATCTTTCAATCAAACGACAAAGGACAATCGTGGAAGAAAGCCGTCAGTTGGACGAAGGCAGAACTCAATGTAGGTGACTGGGAAGTTCTCTCTATTGAAGGTTCCGCACTCAATGTCACTGAGAGCGGCATTGAACTGTTCATCTCTACCGAGAAAGACCATCTTGGCTATCCCGCAGGGTTCGAGCAGTATCTCAAGCCGGGAACAGGAGTCTGGACGATTGAACGAGTCGCAGCCGACTCTCTCGAAGGCCTCAAATCAGCCAGTCTGGAAACAGTGGTTCAATCGGACGACCCGGAGTACCTTCATATCAAAGACCCGTTTGTTCACACGACGCTCGATGGTGATTTGATTCTCTACTTCTGCACACATCCGTTTAATTGGTCGAGTTCCAATACCGGGTATGTGATTCGTAAAGCGGGAGAATCGACATGCAGTGAGCCCGTCTATGATTTCTTCCCAAGAGGCACAACCTGGGATGTCGCCATGACCCGAGGGACGACAGTCGTCGATGTTCCCAAACTTGGTGAATTCGCACAGGAGCCAGTTTCGTTGTTCTTTTACGATGGCGGCGAGTGTGTCCGTGATCTGGAAGAGCACAATTCGGCGGTCAAACGCCCCCGAGGTTATTCGTGCGAAGAATTGGGCGGATTGGCCTATGTGATGGCAGAACCTGTCGAGCAAGTGACGCGATTATCACGCTATCAGCCGATGTTTGTCAGTCCGCAGGGAACGGGTTGCAGTCGATATGTAGATGTCCTCACCACGGCGGACGGCATGTATGCGACTTGGCAACAATCACAGTCCGATCAGTCACAACCGCTGGTGATGAATTTTGTCCCGACCGCCGAGATTGAGGCAATTTTAAGTTGAGGATTGGAGACAGTATTTCAACGATGAGCTATTTACCCCGTTACAACATCCAAGAATCGTATCGTTGGAACTACGAACACGCGCCCGAACCGGTGGAAGTCGAAGTTCCCGATATTTCTGGGGAATGGTTCTATTGTGGATTGCCCATCGGGTCACCTCTGGGAATTCCCGCCGGGCCTCTTCTGAACGGAAAGTGGGTCCGGTATTACGCTTCTCTCGGCTTTGATGTGCTGACATATAAAACGGTCCGCTCACAGTCCCGCGAATGTTACCCACTTCCCAATTTGCAGCCGGTCACGTGTGATCAACTGACGGGAGCAGAAAAAGAGATCCCAGCCACTGATCAGATGCAGGGAAGTTGGGCGGTTTCGTTCGGCATGCCTTCCTCCGATCCTGAATTCTGGCGACAAGACATCGAAGAGACTCGGAATCTGTTGCCGAAAGAGAAAGTTCTTTCGGTTTCAGTAGTGGGAACCGAGCAGGAAAACGGAACTCTCGATGATCTGGCCGACGACTACGCTCTGTGTGCCAAGTGGGCGGTGGAGAGTGGTGCCGATGCGATTGAAACGAATTTCTCGTGTCCGAATGTTTGCACCAGTGACGGACAGCTTTATCAATCGGCACACGAAGCCGCGGTCGTGGCAGAACGTGTCCGAGATGCCATCAGCGAAGAGGTTCCCTACATCGTCAAAATTGGACATGTGGCCGACGAAATTCCGGCTGCGTTTTTATTGGAAGCATTGGCCCCGTACATCAGCGGTCTCGCGATGACGAACAGTGTCGCGGCGATTGTCAAACAAACGACGACACTGGATGAAGAGTTGCTGTTTGATGGTCAGGCGAGGGGCATTTGTGGTGATGCCACGCGGACTGCGTCAATCCAGCAAACAGAGTTGTTTTCCCGACTGATTGCGCATCGTGGTCTGACGATTGCAATTCTGGGTGTCGGTGGTGTCTCTCAAGCATCGCACGTTCACGATTATTTGAATGCGGGAGCCGACCACGTGCAGGTCGCTTCCGCCGCAATGGTGGATCCAGAGATTGCCATCAAAATACGACGCGACTGGAATGCAGGATCGAACTGAAAAGATTTCGTCTTCGCAGACTACCCACAGACGGTCGTCGCCCTAGAATAGGGACACGTTCAGACGATTTATCACTAGCGACCGGAGACACCATGTCCGACCATCCCGCCCATTTCAAAGACGCCCTGGAGACTTTCCCGAATCCACACCCCGAGAAAGATTACATCAGCGAGACGATCTGCCCCGAATTCACCAGTATGTGTCCGAAGACTGGCCAGCCTGATTTTGGTGAAATCATCATTACTTATGTCGCCGATCAAGTTTGTTACGAGTTGAAATCGCTTAAACTCTACTTACAACAATATCGCAATCATGGTGCGTTCTACGAACACGTCACAAATTGCATCCTTGACGATCTTGTCGCCGTCACGCAGCCTCGGTGGATGCAAATTGAAGCCAGTTTCACGCCGCGCGGCGGAATTCGTACCAATATCACGACTGAATACTATCAGTCGGACGAGAATGATAGCGATGAAATCGAGCAAGCAATTGAAGCCTGAGTGATTTGCATCATTGATTCTTCGGCAACGCTCTCGGCTTTGGTAAGTCGTTGACCAGTTTGGCATCGGTCCGTTTCAGTTCGGCGACCATCGCTTTCCGCATCTTCTTGACTTTGCTGGCGAATTTCGGATCGATGGCCAGGTTGTTTAATTCCTCGGGATCCTTTTTGAGGTCGTAGAGTTCTTCCAGTTCGTCGTCGAGCAACGCGCGGATGTATTTGAATCGACCATCCATCATTAAAATCCACCACGGCACGCCATTCAGGTACAGGTCATCGGGATCGGTGGGAAGCTGATCGGTATCGCTGCCATATTTTCGACCAGTAAACGCTAACATCACCGAACGGTCTTGTTTCTTTTCCGGTTCCATCAGCAGTGGTTTCAAATCGTGACCGTGCATTTTCCACGGCAGATCAATGCCAGCGAAACTGAAGAATGTCGGCGGGATATCGACGCCGGCTACTGGCTCTTTGCAAAGTTTTCCCTGCGGGATTGTTCCCGGCATACTGACGATCATGGGCGAACGAATATTGGCATCGTAAGGAGCCAGCTTCGTACAAAAACCATGTTGTCCCCAGGCAAAGCCCTGATCCGAAGTGAAGACGACCAGTGTGTTTTCCAGTTGTCCGGTTTCTTTCAATGTTTTCACCAGACGGCCAACACTATCGTCGAGAGCCAACACACCTTGATGATATTGGCGCGCCCAATCGGTCAATGTATTCCCGTGAATTCCACGAGCGCCTTCCACAGTTCGGCCTCCGAACGCTTCCCCTTTCATGGCGGGTCGTCCTTGGTCGTCTTTCACCCAGTAGTTAATCTTTTGTTGCCAATCCGGTTTTCCCGCTCGCGGTGAAAAGATGTCTGCGGGTGTTGGAATGCTAATGTCGGGATAGGCATCCAGATGACGGTCTGCCGGTGTGAACGGTCCGTGAACGGCACCAAAGCAGAGCCACAAATACCACGGTTTTTCTCCGTCGCGATTTTCCCCTTTGATAAAATCTTCTGCCAGGTCGGTGTATCGGTCGGTTGTGTAACCTTTGGTCATCACCGGCTTACCGCCGTTCGTTTCAATCAATTGATTATCAAAATAGTTGCCCGAATTTTCCGGGTAACGAGGCCGATTCCAGACAACTTGATAATCCCAATCACGACCCGGTCCGGTATCAACACCCGTGTGCCATTTGCCAATTTGAGCCGTTTGATACCCTTCCTGTCTGAACACTTTAGGCCAGAATGGGCACTTCTCGGGATCGTAAGCGCTGCCGGGATAATCGCCTTCCATCCGCATCGATTCGATGCCGTACTGTTGATGCCCGGTGAGCATCGTCGCTCGGGACGGCATACACCAGGTGCCGATGTAGGCATGAGAAAACCGCACACCATCGGAGGCAAGCTCGTCGATATGCGGTGTGTTGGTGAATTCATACGCGCCGGGGTAACAACTGGTGGTGCGATAGGAATGGTCGTCGGTATAGATGAAGAGAATGTTGGGTCTCTCAGCAGCGGTCAACAGACGACCTGAAATGGTCAAACCGAAAGCCAAAAGGCACATCCAGAGCGAACGCGACATAATTCAGATTCCCGAGCGTAAAATAATATAGTCAGACAGTGATTTGACCCACGTTAACGAACTCTAGCCTTAAATTCACCAATTATCTGATAATAGACTCTCGATCCCAGGACCAACTGTACCCTCACTGCCGTGCCACGAGCATTGATTTGACTGGCGAGTTTCAGCCCTGTAATCGACAAAAAGTCACACATTATTCATCAGAATCGGGATTGACGAAATTTCGACTCTGTTCGACAATAGAGGCGATTCAAAACCTGACACGCCAAACGCTTGCGCGGATTTACAAGGATTGTGAATTCCACCCGGCAAAGGATTGCACCCGTTTATGTCATATCATCTTATTGATCTCGTCGAAAATCTGGGCCGACCGAAGATTCTCGTCCTCGGTGACATCATTCTCGACCGTTATATCTGGGGAAACGCTGATCGTATCAGTCAAGAAGCCCCCGTCATTCTGCTCCGCGAAGACCGCGAAGAGATCCGCCTTGGCGGTGCGTCGAATGTGGCAAACATGCTCGCCGGTCTCGATACCGATGTGATCATGGCGGGCGTTGTCGGCGAAGATGCTGATGGAGATGTTGTCCGCGAACAGTTAGAAGATGCCGGCGTTGAAGTGAGTGGTGTGATCAGCGATCCGTCGCGACCGACCACCGTCAAAGAACGATACATCGGTCGCGCACACCATCGTCATCCGCATCAAATGTTGCGAGTTGATCGCGAAGTGAAAACGGCCATCAGTTCAGAAATCGAAGTCAAACTGCTGAAAGCCGTCACCGCGGCTTTACCGGAATGTTCGGCGGTCTTGATCTCGGATTACGCCAAAGGTGTTTGCACGCCGGGAATGCTCGACCTTGTGATTAAACGAGCCCGTGCGGCAGGACTCCCCGTGATTGCCGACCCGGCTTCTTCGGGGGACTATAAAATCTACAGCGGTGCGACAGCCGTCACTCCCAACCGATTAGAAACTTCTCGCGCCACAGACATCGAAGTGGAATCGATTGAAGACGCCCACAAAGCGGGTGAAGTCCTATGCGAACAACTCAATCTTGATTATGCGTTTGTGACGATTGATTCGGACGGAATTGTTGCCGTACGCAATGATGGAAGCTGGGCGCATCACCCTACTCGAAAACGTGAAGTGTATGACATCACCGGCGCGGGAGACATGGTCCTCGCAATGATCGGTGTGGGAGCCGCCGCTGGCTACTCTCCCGACGATCTCGCCAAGTTGGCCAATGTGGCCGGTGGACTCGAAGTCGAACAGATTGGGGTGGTCACCATCAAACGGGATGAAATTATTGGCGACCTGCTGTCAGGAAATCGTGGCACAGGAGGCAAAGTCTTCGAGCTACCGCAACTGGGGCGTCAAGTTGATGCCCGCCGCCGGCTTGGTCAGAAAGTGGTTCTCACCAACGGCTGTTTCGACGTGTTACACGTTGGTCATGTCACCTACTTACAACAGGCTCGACAACAGGGAGACTGCCTGGTTGTCGCGTTGAACAGTGATTCCAGCATCCGTGGACTTGGGAAGGGTGATGATCGTCCGATCTTTGCCCAGGAACAAAGAGCCATGATGCTCGCGTCACTGGAAGCCGTCGATTATGTCGTCGTCTTTGATGAACAAACACCTCATAACGTAATCGAAACGGTCAAACCGGATTTGCTCGTCAAAGGAGGAACCTACCTCCCCGAAGAGATTGTCGGCAAGGAAGTGGTCGAAGCTTACGGCGGAGAAGTACGAGCATTGGGTGAAGTTCCCGGCATCTCGACGACGGAGATTCTCCGGTTGATCCGAGGCGAACCGTCTCCGCCATTGCAGCCATTCGTTCCCTCCGAGGAAAGGAAAGCGGGATGAATCGCATCGGAGTGTTTTTACCGAACTGGATTGGCGATGTCGTCATGTCGACACCCGCCCTCCGCGCACTCCGCAAGCAACATCCCGAGGCCGAGATTGTTGGCATTCATCGACCATACATTTCCGATGTCCTCGACGGTACCGATCTCATTCATCGTTCGATTTTGCATGATCGCAAAAGTGATCTTCCCGAACGACGAGGATTGGGTTTTACCAAGCTACTCAAACAGGAACAGTTTGACGAAATCTACCTATTCACAAACTCTTTACGAACGGGTTGGGTCGCTTGGTTAGCCGGTGCCAAACGACGAATCGGCTTTGCCAATGAAGGTCGTGGTTGGATGCTGACCGACGCACTTCCCGGTTTTGATCGCGATGTCGTCAAGTCGGCCCTCGATCATTACATTGAGATCGTCGAGTACGCTGGATGTGAAGTTGATTCCAAGCAGACCGAACTTGCCACCACCGACGAAGACGAACAAGGTTGGCAGCAGTTCCGCGATTCGTTACCTGCCGAGTTACAACAAAATCCGATAGTCACTTTTAACGCGGGCGGCGCATTTGGAGAGGCCAAGCATTGGTCAACGCGCAAATTCGCCGAGCTGGGACAATCCATCGTTGATAATTATGAACGTACGGTTGTTGTCTTGTGCGGGCCTGCGGAACGAGATATGGCGCAAGCCATTGTCCGAAAGGCGGATCGCAACCATGTTGTCAGTCTGGCTGATCAGCAATTGACGATTGGGCTTTCCAAGGCAGCCGTGAAACATTCGGAATTACTGGTCACGACGGATTCGGGACCGCGTCATTTCGCTCAACCCTTTGATGTACCGGTCATCACGATTTTCGGACCGACCCATATCGGCTACAGCGAAACGTATTACGAAAAGGGGACGCATATTCAATTGCCGGTCGATTGTGGACCGTGCCAACAACGCACCTGCCCGCTCGTGCATCACAAGTGTATGCAGGATTTAACGGTTGAGCGGGTCTTTCAGGCGGTGCGTGACAATCTTGATCGCTATCGTCGTCAGGTTGCTTAGTGATTTCCTTATAACGCAACTTTCCTGACGATCGCTCATCGCTTTCACCGATTGCAACCGATGACAATCACTGAGGAACCTCACGTCGAGGTTTATGATTTCGATCACTCAGGGATTGTCGAGTATGCCCCCCCGTAAACGGCCCACAGGACGACATCTTGGTGCTCTGCTTGAAGCCAAGCAGGCTGATCGCGGTCCGTCTGCGTGCATGCACTTCGAGCCGTTTTTGCACTATCTTGAAGCTGAATGCGGTATGTCGGCCAACACGATCAAATCGTATCAATCCGATCTGCAACAGTTTCTTGATTGGGATCAATTGCGGGGAACGACGCCTCTCAAAAATATCGATCTCAAATATTTGTCGAGCTACATGCAGCACCTTTATGATCGTGGTTTGAAAGCCACTTCGATTGCGCGACAACTGGTTTCCATCAAAATGTTCTTTCGATATCTGGTTCTCGAAGGAGTTCTCCTCGAAAGTATCGCGGAACTGGTTAGCTCTCCCAAACTTTGGCAATACTTGCCGAAGGTCCTCTCTCCTGATGCCGTCAATCGACTGTTGTCGGCTCCCGGCAGTGACGACCAATACCCACTGCGCGACCGGGCATTGCTCTGTATGTTGTATGCAACCGGGTGCCGAGCGTCGGAGATTTCGGATTTGAAACTTCGGGATGTGTATCTGTCAGAAAGTTATTGTCGTTGTACGGGAAAAGGAAACAAGGAGCGCATGGTCTCTTTGAATCCGATTGCCATGAGCGCATTAGAAGCCTACTTATCACACGAACGCCCCACGATGGTTGGTTCGGATGAAGCAAATTGGTTGTTCGTCACTCGCTCGGGAGGTCGATTGTCGCGCATCACGGTTTGGAATCTGGTCAAGAAGTATGCCGGCAGGGTTGGTTGCTCCAAAGAAGTGAGTCCCCACACATTGAGGCACAGCTTTGCCACACACATGTTGGCGGGCGGAGCCGAGATCCGCGCCCTTCAGGAAATGCTGGGACATGCCAGCATCGCCACAACGCAGATATATACACAGGTGGAACACAGCCGCCTGAAAGCCATCCACAAAAAATTTCATCCTCGCGGATGACGACTAATTCGCGGGATCACACTGCAATCGTTCATGTGCTTTCTTCCCGGCAGACCTTTTCGTTAGACTGGAGTCAAACCAAACTCAGAATCTTACGAGAGGGGACTCATGATTCTTCGCACGTTGATGACGTTCATCGTCTGTCTGACCGGATTGATCACGCTGGGTGCCGATCCTGAAACCAACCCGTTCGCAAACGCTCGTTTTGTCGATCTCGCCTATCCGTTGAATGCCACGAATCAATATTGGCCCGGCGATGATTACTCGGGCTTTGAATTGAAAACCATCGCCACTCTCGAAAAAGATGGCGTCCTCTCCAAAGCGATCTCGCTGCCCGAGCATCTGGGAACGCACATCGATGCTCCCAATCATTTTGAACCCAATCAACAGGATGTCTCTCAACTGACACCCAAACAACTTTTCGGGCCCGGCGTGGTCATCGACATCAGTGTTCGTGCTGAAATGGACGCCGATACGATGCTGACCGTCGAGGACATTCGCAACTGGGAAAAGCAACACGGAAAAATCCCGGATGGAGCCATCGTCTTGCTCAATACAGGGTGGGGACGATTCTGGAAGAACACAGTCCGCTATCAAAATCGCGATGCCCGTGGACAATTGCATTTTCCTTCGTTCTCCGCTGAAGCCGCCAGCTTCCTGGTTGAAAAACGAAAAATACGTGGCATAGGAGTGGACAACCTGAGCATAGATCGCGGAATTTCGACAGATTTTGCCGTTCATCACATCATCAACAAGGCCGAAAAGTTTGGGTTAGAGAATGTCGCTCATCTGGACAAATTGCCCGCAAAAGGATTTCAGGTTTTGGTCGCACCGATGAAGATTGAAAACGGAACAGGTGGTCCGACGCGAATCTGGGCCATGCTGGCAAAGTGAGAACAAACTCCAAAGCGGTTTCCTCAGCCTGTGCGTCGCTGTGGATGACCTTTAGCCCGGATTATTCACGGTCAATATTGAAATCAACATCACGTTCTATCCCATCTTCAAGGATGCAAACAGCTCAAAATACAGCGCGTAAAAATCAGCCGGAACGCGCTAGCGTCCGGTTTTGGCTGCTTTATAGAGAAATCTGATGAACCGTGGGCTAGCGCCCAGCGGCTAATGAATAATCCGGGTTAAGTCACCCACAGAAAGTCGTGATTCACTGGCGGCTTCGCTCAGTTCGCAGGTTCAATTGACACTTTTGAAACCTCTTCTCACAACTCAACCTCATTCGGAATCGATCGAACGGAGTTGTTCAATAAATTCAGGAGTAAACCCAGCGGCAAGACGCGCGTCATGCTGGAAGTCGTTCCCGATTGATTTTTCAGGTCGCATCGGCCAGTGGAGATGGTCGGTCCAGGTGGTCCAGTCGTCGTTCGTGTCGGGTTTGAGCTTTCTTAGCCATTCGATGCCGAATCGTACATGTTCAATTTCGTCTTCATGAATCCGTCGCATCAGTGCCGCACTTCGTTTGTCGCCCGCTTTCAGAAATGCCTGCTCGAATTCGACAGTGTGATCGAGATTTCGAGCTTCAAATGTGAGAGGTAAACCGGAGAGATAATCGAGTACCGAGTGATAGTCCTGAGCCTTCTTCCAGATATAACAATTGACGGGCAAATCACCGAAATCAAGTCCTAGCATCGAGGCCCGTTCCGCGTGCATGCGAGTGTGTCTTTGTTCGTCCTGGATGATCTCGATCAGTCCAAAACGGAAATCTTGGGGAGCATCGGGAAACGCCAGCAACACAAACGCCATCACCTCGACCGCCTGCAATTCATGATTCGCCATGATGTGATGCGCGACGGCTCGTTTTTCGGGATCGGTCATCGCGGGTGCAGCAGGCATCGCGGGGGCCGTGCGACGTGGAGCAAATTGTAAATTTGCAGGACGACTCGGTTCGACGGGACGAAATGATTCGCCGGGAGCTTCGTCGGTGAGTGAATTATTTGGGGGACACAGTTTCGCTTCGAGGCTGCCCTCGAGCAAAAGTTGTTCGGCAAACGCTCGTAATTCCATAATATGTGCTAACCCCGACCACCTTCGCAACAAGTCTCGCAAATGGTGCGACAACGGGTGCATTGCAGCTTGTGTTTGATCTCCATGAGCGGTGCGCCGCAGACCGGGCAGGCGGGAGCTCCACCCTTCGTGGTACACTCTTTGGAAGAGGAGTTATTTTTTGTCGAGGAATCGGACACAAGCGCCTCCTAGCTATGAACGAAATCGAAGGTGAGAATACAAAGTACGGTCGCACTTCAGCCAACGACGGGCATTATAATCGATTCTTGATCAAAAACAGGCCTGAATCGGCCTCTCTGTGAGAATTGCAGAGGAAATGTGTCTGTTCAGAGTCACCCGCTGCTCCTAAACTGGATTGGAACATTTTTTGAAGCGAGCTGGATCACAACTTATGAAATGCCTGCCTTTCATTATCGTAATGAGTTTATTGTTTGGAGTTGCGAACTCCCCCCTTGAGTCTGCCAAGAAAAATGAGAAGGTCTCGAAAGCCACCAATCGTGCGCTCGATTGGCTCGCGCGACAGCAGAAGCACGGGTATTGGGAAGCCAATGGGAGTCAGTATCGGGTTGCCATGACCGCGCTCTCTGGCATGGCGATGCTGTCCGAAGGTTCGACGACGACTCGTGGTAAGTATGCCGACAACATTGAGCGGGCAGTGGACTATCTAATCGAGATGTCTCAACCGAATGGGCTCATCGGTTATTCGCAAGATTATCATTACACCTACGGACACGGCTTCTCGATGCTCTTTCTTTCTCAGGTTTATGGAGAAGAAGAAGATATCGGACGCCGAAAGGAACTTCGCCGTGTCCTGACAGAAGCGGTCAAGTTTGCCGCCGGTGCACAAACTTCGGCAGGAGGGTGGGGATACGTCTCGGCGAAAGATGGCAACGACTTTGATGAAGGCTCCACCTGTATCACTCAAGTTCAGGGATTGCGGGCCTGTCGCAACGCGGGCATCCCTGTTCCCAAAGAGATCATCGAGCGAGCCAAAGATTATATCGAGAAGTGTATGACTCCCGATGGCGGGATTCAGTACAGTTTGAAAAGTGGTGGAGGTTCTCGTCCACCCATCACGGCGGCCGCATTAGCCGCGATGAATAACGCCGGTGAATACGAAAGCGACATGACCAAAAAGATGATGAAATATTGCAAGGACAATGTCTGGCCCGCAGCCGGACATTCTCTACACGGTCATTGGCATTACACACATCTTTACTACTCTCAGGTGATGTATCGTCAGGGAGAGGATGACTACAAAAAATATTATGCAGATGTCAGCGAAGATATTCTTCGTAAACAGTCAGCCGACGGTAGCTGGAAGGAAGGGCATGTTGGCCCCGTCTATACCACAGCATTAAATGTGACTATCCTGTTGATGGACAATGGCTATCTTCCCATTTATCAGCGATAACTCTGAGACACATTCTGCAATATATCCCTTACAACTCTCGTTTCTGAATGGGACTCATGGCACGTGACGAATCAGATCGGGAAGATTTGCTCCGTGAAGCGGTCGCGTTGCCTAGACGTGCTGAATTTGAGTTTGCACATTGCGATGAGCCGGTGTTTCTTGGCTTCAAAAAAACGGGTGGCCTGTCCATTTATTTCGGTGCCGATCCCGTTTATCAGTTCAACTCTTTGGGACAACTTCGTCGCGCCTATCGCAACGGGGCGCTCTACCGAACGCAGGGAACGACTCTCGCCGAACTCAAACGTGATCGCTCGGATGACGAAAAAGTAGTCCTGCATCGCCGGGACCTGGAAGAAGCCGAGTTACGTCGGTTTCTCGATCAGATGAAGCGGGACTTGCATGATCTCCAGCAACATCTGTCCGCGCGGACGTATCAAAAAATGCTGACTGTTCCCGAAGCCGAAGATCTTCTTCCCGAGTTTCTGTCGGCCCTGGAAGTTGTCTTTTCTGCCGATCCGGTCCTCGCACTGGCTATCAAAGGGCGAAAGTGAACCTTTTCCCAAATTGACGATCTCTCCTGACAACAGTTGTCAGAGAGTCTCTCTCTCGGGCATAATATCTACAAGCGGTTTCAGAAGTGTCTGGTTATGGGTGGCTGGTGGACTGAGCGAAGCGAAGCCCCCAGTGAAGCCCCCAGTGAATCATGGCTTTCTGTGGGTGACCTGAAGGTCATCCACAGCCACCCCTGAGGAGACGAAACCGCTTTTAAACACGTATGATTTGGAAAAGACCGGCCACAACATGATCTTCGTTCTCGATAATTACGATTCCTTCACCTACAACCTTGTGCAAAGGTTCGGCGAAATCGACGATACTCTCGATATTCGTGTCGCGCGGAATGATCAAATTACGATTGAAGAGATCGAAGAGCTCAATCCCGAACGGATTGTGATTTCTCCCGGGCCATGTACGCCATCCGAAGCAGGGTTGTCGAAAGAAGTCATCGCTCATTTCGGTTCCAAGATGCCTGTACTGGGTGTTTGTCTGGGGCATCAATCCATCGCAGAAGTTTACAACGCCAAAGTGATTCGTCATGAACGCCTCATGCACGGCAAGGTCTCTCCCGTATTTCACGATAACGAAGGCGTCTTTGCCGGTCTCGAAAACCCCTTCATCGCGACACGCTATCATTCACTGATCGTACCCGAGGACTCGATCCCCGACGATCTGATCATCACCGCCTGGTGCGAAGACAAAGAGTACGGCCACAAAGAGATCATGGGATTGCGTCACAAGACGCATCCCGTACACGGTGTTCAATTTCATCCCGAGAGCTTTTTGACCGACGCGGGCATCAAACTGCTGCAGAATTTCCTCGAACTGCCGCTGCTGGAAGCGCAGTCTTCCTGATTGCAGAGAAATTACCTCAAAATGGCGTAAGTCTCTTATTAGTAGTTTCTTGCGTTCACTGATTGGTCTCGGAAACCTGCACCGCTGGACACGACCCCTAAGATATCGCGTTACTCATTATTCACCGTCGGTACGCTCATTCGTTAATGAGGACGGAATCAAGATATGCGAATCGCCATTATTGGATCAGGAATCTCGGGAGTTGTTGCCGCGCTCAAGTTGCACGAGCAACATGAGATCACCGTGTTTGAAGCGAACGACTACATCGGCGGTCACACGCATACTGTAGATGTCTCTATCGAGGATCGACACTACGCGATTGATACCGGTTTCATTGTCTTAAACGACCGTACCTACCCGAATTTTCAGCAACTTCTCGACGAACATGGCGTCGCTTATCAACCCTCGCCGATGAGCTTCAGCGTCAAGAATGATCGCAATGGTTGGGAGTATTGTGGGTCGAATCTGAATGGACTGTTCGCTCAACGCTCGAATCTTTTGAATCCCAAATTTTTAGGGATGATTCGCGATATCCTGCGATTCAACAAACAGGCAACCGGGGCGCTGAGAGAAAGCGAACAAACGGTCGGTGATTATCTAAAGAAACATCGATTCGGACATTCATTTGGTGAGAGTTATTTTTTGGCGATGGGTGCGGCCATCTGGTCATGCCCACAAGATCAGTTTGCCGAATTCCCGATCCGATTCATCGCAAAGTTTTTTGAGAATCATGGGTTACTCTCCATCACCAACCGGCCACAATGGTATGTGATTCGTGGAGGTTCGCGTGAGTATGTCAAGAAATTCACAGCTCCATTCAGTGACCGAGTTTATCTCAACTCGCCTGTCGAGCGGGTTCATAGAGTGGATCAAGGGATTGAAGTTGCTGTTCGTGGAGGTGATTCGCAAATTTTCGATCATGTCATTTTCGCCTGCCATAGCGATCAAGCGTTGCGAATGCTTGAGAATCCGACACTCATTGAGTCCGAAGTCCTGAGTTGTTTCCCTTACGAACAAAACTCGGCCGTCCTGCATACAGATGAAACATTATTGCCAAAAAAACGATCCGCTTGGGCGGCATGGAATTATCATATTGGCGAAGATCAGCCACGCGCTTCGACAGTCACATACAACATGAATATCCTACAGGGTATCAATTCTCGCAGAACATTTTGCGTGACTCTCAATGAAGATGATTTGATCAATCCAGACAGAGTTCTCGGACAGTTCAACTACGCACATCCGCTGTTTACTATGGAGCGAGAGTCGGCACAAAATCGACATCGTGAATTGATTGATCTCGATGGTGTTTCGTACTGTGGAGCCTATTGGGGGAATGGATTTCATGAAGATGGCGTCAATAGTGCCTTGGCTGTGACCCAGGCTTTAAACTCTTCCGAAAATGAATCAGGAGCAACATGCACAGCGGCCTCTATGAAGGCCGGGTCCGCCATCGTCGAATGACGCCCGTGAATCACGAGTTCACCTATCGCTTGTGGTTGGCTTGGCTGGATCTGGATGAAATTGAAGAGGTTTTTCGTGGTCGACTTTTGTGGTCGACATCACGACTCGCCTTGCTGCGCTACAAACGGAAAGATCATCTGGGTGATCCCGGGATTCCACTTGATGAAGCGGTCCGTGATCTGGTTTTTCAGAAACTTGGACGGCGGCCTGATGGTCCCGTTCGGTTGCTGACGCAACTTAGATATGCCGGTTTCTTGATGAATCCCGTCTGCTTTTACTACTGTTACAAGATGGATGGGGTGACGATTGACGCGATTGTCGCCGAAGTAAATAACACACCCTGGAACGAACAGCATTGTTACGTGCTTGACCCAAACGCCCCAATTTCCGGTGATTTGAGTGAAAAAATGGGCGCGCACTTGACGGGGGTGAAAGAATTCCATGTTTCCCCGTTTATGGGTATGGACCAAGAGTATCATTGGACCCTCCATCAACCGGGTGAATCATTATCCCTGAAGTTGGCCAATCACGAACATGGCCAACAAATATTTGATGCCGACCTGAATTTAACACGCCGGGAACTGACAACATTCCGAATGGCTTGGATGGCTGTTCGTTATCCGTTTCAATCGATGCGGGTGTTCGCATCGATTTACTGGCAAGCACTGAAGCTGTGGTGGAAAAAATGTCCTCCGTATCCGCACCCCGATCATCGTCAACTCGATCCGTTAAAACCGAATTCTCAGAGCGAGAACTTGCCCCGGTCGCCCTCTTCGATGGCTGGTGCCGAGACCGATTCGCCAGCTACCTCCGAGACGCCAACCGTCGCGAGCTGACGATCAATGACTCGCGTGGCACGCTAGACTTAGGTAATGCCTCGGGCGATGGTGTCGAAATGACAGTCCATAATCCGAGATTTTATCGACGCACGGTGTTTGGCGGAGCGCTTGGATTTGCCGAATCCTACCTCCAGGGAGAATGGTCGACCGATGATCTGACCGCTGTTCTGCAATTTTTCGCAGGTAACATGAGTCAATCGAAACGCGCTGATGGAACACTTAGTCGATTTGGTCGCTGGGTTGCCCGTATGGGGCATCAGTTCGCTAAAAACACAAAACTTGGAAGCCGTAAGAATATCTCTGCTCACTACGATTTGGGGAATGATTTCTTCCAGACGTTCCTCGATGATACGATGATGTATTCCAGTGGCATATTTGCTGATGAAAATGTGACATTGCACGCAGCATCGGTCGAGAAACTGGATCGCATTTGTCGCAAGCTTGATCTTCAATCGACTGACCATGTGATCGAGATTGGAACCGGATGGGGAGGATTTGCGCTACATGCGGCAAGTCAATATGGCTGTCGAGTGACCACAACGACCATCTCTCGCGAACAATATGAGATGGCGACCAAACGTGTCCAAGAGGCAGGTCTTGAAGATCGCATCACTGTTTTGATGGAAGATTATCGCGATCTCACCGGTCAATATGACAAACTGGTTTCCATTGAAATGATCGAAGCGGTCGGTCACGAGTTTCTCGATGGCTATTTTGAGAAATGTAGTCAGCTCTTAAAACCGAACGGCATGTTGGCCATTCAGGCGATTACAATTCCCCATCAACGGTATGACAGCTACATCAAATCGGTCGATTTCATTCAAAAGTATATATTTCCTGGTGGATGCTTACCCAGCGTAACACGAATGAACGACGTTCTTGGACGACGGACCGACCTTCAGATTGCCGAAATTGCCGATTTTTCAGAGCATTATGCGAAGACATTGGCACTTTGGAAAAAGCGTTTCTTCCAACGATTGGACGAAGTTCAAAAACTTGGTTACGACGAACGTTTCCTGAGATTATGGGAATATTACCTCAGCTACTGCGAAGCCGCTTTTCGTGATCGTCTGACTGGCGTTGTACAGTTATTTGCGGCCAAACCAGACTGTCGCATCGAACCTTCCACGATTCACTGAGTCTATCAATGAATGTCTGGTTTCTCATTTTGCTCTGCTGGCTGGGTGTTGCCGTGGTGATGGCGATGCTGTGGGTGTTGCAGCGCGTTCAGGGAGACTCGGGTGTTGTTGACGTTGCTTGGGGGTTGGGTGTGGGGTTGATTAGCCTCGTCTTCGCGATCTTCAGTGATGGTGATCCGACTCGTCGAGCGATTGTTGCCTCGTTAGCGATTGCCTGGTCCGTCAGACTCTCTGGACATATCTTAATACGACTCTTTCAGCTTCCTGAAGACGGTCGATATGTAACCATTAAAGAAAACTGGGGTGAGAAAGCTCAATCCAACCTCTTCTGGTTCTTTCAGTTGCAGGCTTTCTGGGCGGTCTTGTTTGCCTTGCCGATGTTGATGGCCAGTCGTAATGTGTTGCCGTTTCCAACAGTTTGGGATTTCATCGGATTAGCCATCTGGATTATGGCGATTGCGGGTGAATTCGTTGCCGATCGACAACTGGCTCGTTTTCGAAATGACCCTGCGACCAAAGGGGAAGTTTGCCGAACGGGTTTATGGAGATATAGTCGCCACCCAAATTACTTTTTTGAATGGATTCATTGGTGGGGTTATGTTTGTTTCTCCATTGGTGCCACATTCTGGTGGACCACGTTACTTGCCCCCCTTTGTATGTTGTACTTTTTGTTCAAAGTGACCGGCATCCCGCCGACAGAAGCACAATGTCTTAAAAGTCGCGGCGAAAAATATCGTGAGTATCAACGAACAACGAGTCCCTTCATACCTTGGCCCCCGAAAACGGAGCAGCAGTCATGAGTTTTATTTCTCTGGGCATTGACTGGATGGAACGTGGTTTCATTCCTGATTGGATTCTGCGTCCAGCGATTCGTCGTTTGCTCAAGCAGCGTCTCAACGGTGTCACTGCCCGCAACTGTGAATTACAACAACAGCAGTTTGAACACTTTCTGGAGATGACTCGCAGCGGTCCCGTTGCGGAAGTCCCCGAAGTCGCCAACGAACAGCACTACGAAGTCCCGACAGAATTCTTTCTTTTGTCTTTGGGCCATCGTCTGAAATACTCCTGCTGCCATTATGGGGACGATGTGAAATCTCTTGATCAAGCGGAAATTTCAGCACTCGCGGAAACGTGTGAGCATGCAGAACTCGAAGACGGCATGAAGATCCTGGAACTCGGCTGCGGTTGGGGCTCGTTGTCCTTGTGGATGGCAGAAAGCTATCCTCACAGCGAGATCACCGCTGTCTCAAACTCGCGCACTCAGCGTGAATTCATTCTCAATCGAGCCGAAGAACGCGGGCTCCATAATTTGACAGTCTTGACCGCCGATATGAATGAATTCCAGATTGATCGAGAGTTTGATCGAGTGGTGTCGGTCGAAATGTTTGAGCATATGAGGAATCATGAAGAATTGATGCGACGAATTGATGGCTGGTTGAGACCTGATGGAAAACTGTTCGTCCATATCTTCTGTCACAAAGAGATTCCTTATTTATTCGAGACAGACGGTGAAGCCGACTGGATGGCAAAGTATTTCTTCACGGGAGGCATGATGCCTAGTGACGATCTGCTCTCTCATTACAGCCGCAACTTGCGATTGACCGATCAATGGCGATGGGATGGTCGACATTACGAGCAAACATCGAATCACTGGCTCGAAAATATGGATGCCAATCGCGACCGTATTATGACTCTCTTTGCAGAAACATATGGCGAAAAGAATGCTGTTCGTTGGTGGAACCGCTGGCGCGTCTTTTATATGTCGTGCGCTGAACTGTTCGGCTACAAGGACGGGCAGGAATGGTGGGTCTCACATTACCTCTTCGAGAAGCAGACCGCGATGAGTCCTCAAGAACAACTCTCGACCAATCTTCCCTAATTTTAAGTTTCGTTGGGAGTAGATCGCGCAGGTTAAGTTGTTTTTGCGTTCTGCGATGACTGTCGTTATTCTGTAGGGATTGAGAGTTATCCAATTCCTGTGAGACAACATCATGATTCAGCGCACTGCGATTCTTGCTTTGATGACACTGACGTTTTCCCTCTCTGTTGAAGGGGGTGAAATCAAAATTCTCAAAGTATGGCCCAAAACTCCTCCCGGACCCGCCGCCAAAGTCAACGGTCCAGAAGTGGATCGACAGAAGCCCAATGATCGACTTGTCGGTGGAAAAACGGTGATGAAAATTACCAACATTGCGGACGCCGAATTGCACATTTACCCGGCTCCAAAAGAGAAAGCGACCGGAGCGGCTTGCGTGATCTGTCCCGGTGGTGGATACAACATTCTGGCCTGGGATTTGGAAGGAACCGAAGTCGCAGAGTGGTTCAACACCATCGGCGTGACGGGCATTGTCCTGAAGTATCGGACACCAACCGGACCACATGGCGATCCAGGCAAATGGCAAGGGCCCGTGATGGATGCACAAAGGGCGATCAGTCTCGTACGAAGTCACAGCAAGGAATGGAACCTCGATCCTGAACGTATCGGCGTGCTGGGATTTTCTGCGGGCGGAAATCTTGCCGCTCATGCGGCTGTAGAAAATGGCAATCGGCTTTACGAAGCCATTGATGACATCGACAAGACCTCTTGTGCTCCCAACTTTTCCATGCTGATTTACCCGGCCTATATCGCAGAAAAAGATGGAACTCTTCGCGAAGGATTTGATAAAGTGAATGAGAAAACGCCACCCACGTTCTTTGTCCACGCGGCCAATGATGGCGTGACACCTCTGAGCAGTGCCATTCTATTTGCTGAACTGGAAAAAGCAGGTGTACCTGCTGAACTACATATTTACCCAACTGGTGGACACGGCTACGGGTTACGTTCAACGGATCAAGCAGTGACCCATTGGCCCATCCGAGCAGCAGTCTGGTTGAAAGAAACGGGCGTTTTGGGAGATTAGAGTGCGTGAAAAGTAAATACGATCGCTAAGAATCATGCCATCTCGGGAGCCGATTTTCCCAAACAATGAACGCCCGTTTCAAGATGTCAAGATTTGGAGATTCGGGGACACACCTTGACCGAATCTTGACCAAATGTTGAATCAAATCTTCCCGAATCTTGATTCCAAATCTTGTGTACTCTTGAGCAAGTCGGTGAAGACATTCTGTTTGCGTCGATCTTCATTTTGTGAAGACGTGTTACTTTTTGTGGGTGCGCATTTTCCACGTCACGCGAGATCGCTCTCTTTCTCACGTTGCAGCGGTCGTCATTGATGAACAATGAATGACACTCGAACCTATCCAATGTGCTTGCGCACAATGGCTATGTGTAAGTCGAATTGCCAAAGATCAATTCGCTGTCAAGCGAACCACGAACGCTAACTCTGGTAGATCGCGTTTGGCAAGGTGAGTTTTGCGAGGTCATAAATTTGACGCAAAGCCGCCAAGACACGAAGAAACGCAAAGGGGGCAGTGATAATAGCCGCCGATGGCAGTCGGTAGGGGAATGAGTTCAAACCGCAGAGTTCGCTGAGGACGCGGAGAAATGACATGATGTGTGGCTGTGGCTCTCGTAGGCGTGAAAAAAAGACTGAACTTTGAATTCCGATTCAGTCTTTGTCTTTCGAAACGCACTCACAGCCCCAGATGAAAGAAATTAACTCACGCAGCGACGCGGCGGCGCAGAGAAAATACTCCCTCGTCAGTTGCGATAGCGAATGCGTATTCCAGCTTTGATGAATGGGATGACAACTTATTTTCGCAGCCACAAAAATCACGAAGAGATGCTCTTGGTGACTTGTTGTGTTTCTTATGGCTATCAAAAAGAGAACCGCGGATCACGCTAATGACACGGATAAAAAACAACCGCCGTTGCGTCACGGTAGATTGTCGAGTGTTTTGCGAGGAACGAGCTAGAGACGCAAAGAAATTGTTTTATCTGATAGAGTGCAGAGGAATGTTGAACGGTGGCCGGAGGCAGCGGCCCGACTTGTCTGCCACCCGGCTCACTCTTCAAATCGAGAAAAGAATTCAGATTCGAATCGAAATGTTCTCACGGGCTGCAAACCGAACTCGAAATCTTCCATGAGCTTGACGAGAGAAGAACCATCAACCATCTCAATTGGTGTCACACCGTCTCGACTAGCTTCGTTCTCTGCCTCTTTGGTGAATTTTCCCGTCGTGATGAAAAGTCCACGGTCAGCTCTCCCTGTAATCGCTCCTCTGAAATCTCGAATTTGTGGGGATGAAACAGAATCCTTATACCGCTTGCATTGGTACATGACCTTGATGGTTACAAAGGGATTCACGCGAAGAGTTCCGTTCCCGTCTATACCTCTATCTCCCGATTGACCCGTCATCTCGACATCTTCAAAGCCGGTTTCTAATAGCAAAGCACGACAAAATCTTTCAAACCCATACGGAGACAATGTTTTCAACCTTTCTAGGGTCTCTCCTCGATGTTCTAGTTCTACGTCAATTTCTTCTTCGATTTCTTCTAAATCATCGTCATCAAGTCCACCAGAATTGCCGTCATTTTGATTTTTTGAAGCGCGAATTTCAGAAACGGCTTCATCGAAAATTGACTGAGCCATATCCTCATTGATGGCGGCGTTTTTACCCTTCTCCGTTAAGCTCCATACTCCCCGTTTTGAGGCGTCGATGTACCCGGCCTTTGCGAGATACAGTCTTGCCCAGTGAACATCGTTCTCGAATCGAGTCTGTCCAGATTTATGTATCGTTTCGAGTTCTTCAGGAACATCGAGTCGAGCTTCGAGAACTTCTCGGACTTGTTTTGGACGAGCTGTGTAGCCTAATTCTTGGAGCGCTCGAATCGTTGGTACCAAGTATTGAATAAAGCGTGAGTTTGACTTTTGGTTCATGGTGTCTCTCCTGCGAAGAAGATAGCAAGAGAAAGTCCAAGATACCACATACTGGATTTCATTATGCAAATAACAATCAATCCAAGTCGTTCTACCATTATTCAAATGGCTGTGTTACCCGACTTAATCGAATCACCAAGCCACAATATTCGTCTGACTTAAATCCAAACTAAGAAAGTCGTGTCAGCTTGCTGATGCGCCCTGTCTGCACCCATTCGGCGACGAAGATGTTGCCTTGGGCGTCGAAGCAGGCGTCGTGTGGGTGGACGAACTTGCCGGGTTGCCACTTCTTCTCGTCGCCGCGAATACTGCGTCCGTCTTTTGCCGTGACTCGTGCGACATCGTCTCCTAAGTGGGCGACCACTTTGTTGTTCTCATCCAAGATCGAAATCCGTGCGTGAAGTTCGGGTACGAGTAACTGTTTTTGATAGGTGTCGAGGTTGGCCGGTAATCCGAACCCTTTGATCGTTTCGACGTATTTGCCGTCGAGGGTGACGTACTGCAAGGTGTGATGAGCGCGGTCGGCAATCACGATTTGTGTCTCTCGGCCCGGTCGATCATCGACCCAGATGCCGTGCGGCGTGGCGTATGTTCCTTCTCCACTTCCCGGTCCCCCAAAACTCGATTTGTAATTCCCATCTTTGTCATAACGATGGACGTAAAACGAGCCGTACCCGTCGACCAGGAAGAAATCTCCATCGGGAAGGAAGGCAAAGTTGGTCGGCAAGAAGCGATCACGGCCCCAGACTTTCTTCGGGTCGCTGGCTTCTCCTTCGGCATAGACTCCCGATTTCATCGGTGCGAATTTCTGCCAGACGGTTTCTCCTTCCAGAGTCAACTTGGCAAACGATTTGACTTGTTGATAGGCACAGACGTAGAGAAATTCTTGGCCATCTTCCTCGCGGACTTCGATGCCGTGTCCGCCTCCCTGAAATTGATTTCCAAACGCACGCATGAATTTGCCGTCTTTATCGAAGACGAAAATAGACGGATGATCTTTCTGATTGGCGCGTCCTTCGTGAATCACGTAGAGATTTTGAGCATTATCGACGGCAACATTGTGTGTTGTTTGCCAGGTGTATTTTTTGGGAAGTTCGGGCCAGGCATGTTCCACCCGATATTTATAATCACCCTCGCCCATGATGATCTGAGAATCCGTCTTGCTGGCCGAGAGAATCGCCGGGGCGGCAAATGTGACGGCGGCTCCCGCAGCCGATTGAGCAAGAAACTGACGACGCGAGACAGAAGATTCGGAGCGGCTCATAAGATCCCTCTTTTCGGGGAATGATGGATACGAAGGTCGTGTTCTAGCAATTAGAACAGGTCTTCGAGTCTCATTCAAAGAAAAAAGAATGTCACTACCGAGCCGTATCGGGAGCAATTTTCCCGCATTGGGCCTTCCAACGGAGCCAATGATCGGCCAGAACGATGGCCACCATTGATTCGGCCATGGGAATGAAGCGAGGCAGCAGGCAGGGATCGTGACGGCCTTTGGTACTGATGGTGGTTTCTTCGCCGTCTCGCGTGACCGTTTGTTGTTCCATCGGTAAACTGCTGGTTGGTTTGACGGCCGCTCGCAGAACAATGGGCATACCCGTCGTGATTCCCCCCAGCATGCCGCCGTGTCGATTTGTCGTGGTCTTTACGCCGGTGACATCTTTTTGGATCACGGGTGCGTTCTTTTCGTCAGGGGCAAACAAATCGTTGTGTTCACTGCCGGTCATGGTGGCACAACCGAAACCGACGCCGTATTCGACTCCGAGTACAGCCGGTAGAGAGAACAACGCTTTGGCGAGATCGGCTTTGATCTTATCGAAGACCGGCTCTCCTAAACCTGCGGGAACACCTGTCGCCACAATCTCGGCCACTCCACCAATCGAGTTACAGTCTTTGCGGAGTTCATCGATCAGGGTGACCATTTTTTCCGCCGCCACATAATCGGGGCAGCGAACAATATTGGGAGTGCCGTCGGGAAGTTGCTCGACCATCTTGCGAGTGATGGCAGCCGGATCGGGGATGTCGGCCACGATGTTTCCGACTTGTGTCACATAACCTTGAACGCTCGCTCTGCATTCCTGTTTCAGGATTTTGCTGGCCACGACTCCGGCCGCAACGCGAACACCTGTTTCGCGTGCGCTCGAACGACCGCCACCACGATAATCGCGACGACCATATTTGGCATCGAATGAATAGTCGGCATGACCGGGACGGTATTTGTCTTTGATATCGGAGTAGTCGCGCGAACGCTGATCTTTATTGGGAATAAAGATGGCCAGCGATGTGCCCGTTGTCTGTCCCTCAAACATCCCGGAAAGAAACTGTGGGATGTCGGGTTCTTGTCTCTGGGTCGTAATCTTGCTTTGACCGGGACGACGGCGATCCAACTCGACTTGAAGCTCTTCGATGGTCAGTGGCAGTCCCGGCGGTACACCATCAATAATCACAACATTTCCGGGACCATGACTCTCGCCGGCTGTTGTGATCCGAAATGCTTGTCCAAATGAATTCCCTGCCATGACGTTATTCTATCGCCAGGAGAGGGGGGAGGACCACTCTGTCGGGCTCAGAGAATGACTTCTTCTATGATTCTTTCCGGGAATCCGCAAGGATCTCGTAATCGTTACGATCTTCTGGGGGACCACGACGATTCGGCTGGCCACGCTGAGGTTGTCAGCCGATCTGAGAGAGATTCTGTGACCGGTTTGGCGTAATCGGTTGAATTTGGGAGCGAATCAGGGTTCGTGGTTGTCGGCATTTCGGGCATGCGAGATGTTGAGCGATCTCGAAACTTCCGGCTGATCAGGATACGACGCATTTCTCCCAGCAGCCCTTTCGATTGCCAGATTCGATAGTAAGAGTACACGGTTTGCCATGTGGGATAATCGTGAGGCAACATCCTCCAGGAACAGCCAGTCGACCAGCGATAATTGATGGCGTTGACCACTTCACGCAGAGAATTTTCGCGTGTTCTCCCGCGCTCCGCATCACACGGGAGTAACAAATCAATGGCATCCCACTGAGCTTGATTCATGTCGCTGGGATACGAAATTCTTGTTGGGTTGGTTATGTTTTGCATCAAAGATGGCTTTCAGAAAATGAAGTGAGAAAGAGGATTTGATCGCTTTCTGAGAAGGTTCAGGCCCGTTCTTTTCCTCGCAGGCGTTGCATATCGCTTTTCATCCAACGCCGACAAAGTTCTGTCATAGGAATTTTCTTCCGGGCCGCTTCGAGACGAATCGCTTTCCAATCCGAGAGGGGAATAAAGATGGAGATCTGTTTTCTGAGTTCGTTATTCGGGTTTTCCATGTGAAAACACCTTTCTTGTGATTTTGGGGACGCGAAATTCATCAATGGGGAGGATCAGGCGGATTTACGTTTTGTTTGATGTCCTTTCTGCTTGGGTGGATTGAGCCAGTCGGCATCAGAAAGATGTCCACGCCGATCTTCTCGAGATTGATCGGATGCTGAAGTTGGGTTTTCAGTTTTTCCTGACTTTTGTTGAGTTCGCCGAGTTTTGGCAGATTTGTCTCGTGCGGTGGGAGCCGAGAAAGCATCCAGAAAAAGATCGTCTTCTTCGGTGAAATCTTCGGGTGCCGTATCGGGCCTTTGATGGGGATCTCCATCAAAGGAGAATCGAGTTTCGCGGACCATGTTGTTTGCCTCCGTCTTGGAAAGTCTTAAGAGTTCTCGTTTGCGAATACGATTTGACATTAACTGAACAAGATTATACACTAGATTCTGCCAGGTTCAATAGATTTGTTCAAAAATGTTCAGTATTTTGTACAGTATTCTCAGGAGCGTTAATTATGCCCGTATCGAGATCGCGAAAACCGGGAGAATTGCCGGATGTGGAGCAGATCGCACGGAGAATTCGTGCCTGTTGTATGGAGCGAGGATGGGATGAAGTGGAGCTGGCCCGCCGGGCCGATGTTTCGCGGACCACGCTTTACAATCTGCGTCACGCTAATAGTCGTCGCCCAAGAATTACGACGCTCACCAGTTTGGCGGACGCCTTCGAGATGCCTTTGGAGCGTTTTCTATGGGGAGAACCTTCCTCAGTTTACATTGGCTCTCGCGAGTTTAGTGAAGGTTCAAATCGCTTTAATCGTAGGACAAATCAAGAAGTTCAGGCTGTGCATGATGAGCACCCTGATCTGTTTCAGCAGTGGACTGATCGAGAGTGGGAAGAACTTTACAGCACCTTCGGCGTCGGTGGAGCACTTTCCCCAGAAGGGGTGTTGGAAAGTGCGGGTGAGATTAATCAGGCTCGTGAAACTCGTCGGCAATTAAATATTGTCCTGGAAACACACCTGAAAGAAGTCGCTACACAAATGGTAGAATCGCTTTATCGAATGGTTGTTCCCGAGGGAAATCTGGCTGTCGGGAAAGAGCTGAAAGCCTTGGTGACTGCCCATTTTGAGAAACAGCAGGACAGGCAGAGCCATGAGACGGATGCGGTTGATGATCAATAATGTTCAAATTTATCAACAAAGCTGTTCAGGATCCCCAGTTTGGTTGCATTTTTGAGGATCTCGCCATTAAATAGACTTGTTGAAGGTGAGTTCCCGGCGAAGTTGTCGGGTCAGATCGTTCTTTCGAGAGAACGGTTTTAGAGAGTTTATGTATTTTGGAAAGGGATCCAAAGATGAAACTTAATGTTCTGAAGAAATTTGCCGCTCTTGTGAGCGTAATCTGTGTCTCATTTGCTGCTGTCGGCTGTGCGCCTCCTGCTGAAGAAGCACCTGCTCGTGGTGATGCTCCAGCCGCTGATGCTGCTGACGAAGGCGAATCAGGATCGGCAACCGAATAGGTTCTGATTGACTGTTTACCTGAAACGCTGCGGTTCAATAACCGTAGCGTTTCTTTTTGCGCGGTTTTCATCTTTCCACGGATCGCGTTATGATGTCTGACCTGTCAGCAATTGCGAAATATGACCACACACTGAGAGTGAAACGATGACCGCGCGATGTTATCTGGGAGTTGATCTGGGAGCCTCCAGCGGCCGAGTCGTGGCAGGCTTATTTGACGGTCGCAAAATTGAGCTCAAAGAATTGCACCGATTCAGTAATGGGCCCGTGAATGTCGGAGGCTCTCTCCGCTGGGATGTGCTTCAGCTTTGGTCGGGAATTCAGGATGGCCTCACAAAGGCCAAGCAGGAATTTGGTAGCGACATTGCTTCGATTGGTGTCGATACGTGGGGGGTCGATTATGTGCTTCTCTCGAAAACAGGAGAAATTCTCGGGCAACCCTATAACTATCGCGACTCCCGCACAGACGGGATGATGGAGAAAGCGTTTCAGCGTGTTCCCCGGCAAGAAATCTTCTCGGACACGGGATTGCAGTTTATTCAGATCAATACGCTTTATCAGTTGATCGCGATGCAGCAAACCAATCCTGAGTTGATGGAGTTGGCCGATCAGTTTTTGATGATGCCCGATTTTTTCAATTGGTGTTTGTCGGGAAGTAAAGTTGTCGAGTTTACCAATGCGACCACGAGTCAATGTTACGACCCCAATACCCGCGATTGGTCATACGATCTTCTCGGCAAATTTGATATCCCGACAGAAATGTTTGGAGAAGTCGTCGCCCCAGGTACGAAACTCGGACAACTTCGACAGGATGTTGCCGAACGAACCGGATTACCACGACTGGATGTGATTGCTCCCGCCACACACGACACGGGTTCTGCCGTTGTGGCTGTGCCGACGGAGTTGACGGGATCGCCCAATTGGGCCTACCTCAGCTCGGGAACCTATTCTCTGTTGGGTGTAGAAGTCCAGGAAGCAATTTTGTCACCCCGAGCCTTAGAGTTAAATGTGACGAATGAAGGAGGTGTGGATGGCACCTATCGACTTCTGAAAAACATTATGGGCTTATGGCTGATCACACAAATTCGTGAATCCATTGAAAGGGCAGGCAGAACCATCGATTATGGTCAACTGGTCCAGCGTGCGTCTGTGGCTGAGCCATTCCGCTCACTGATCAATCCTGATGATCCCAAATTTTTAAATCCTTCTGACATGCCTACCGCGATTCGCGAATGGTGTCGTGAACACGGACAGCCTGAACCGGAAACGGAAGGTCAACTCGCTCGTTGTGCCTTTGAAAGTTTGGCGCTGAAGTATCGTGTGGTTCTAAGTCAACTCGAAGAACTCACCGGGACACCGATTGAAGTCATTCATATTGTTGGAGGTGGTTCGCAGAACGAACTTCTGAATCAGTTCGCCGCAAATGCTTGCGGGCGACCGGTGATTGCCGGTCCTGTGGAAGGGACCGTGATGGGGAATGTTCTGGTTCAGGCACGTTCTTTCGGAGAGATCGGTTCGTTGTCAGAGATTCGGGAAGTCGTGCATAATTCCGCAGCGATTAAACAGTACGAGCCAACCGATCTCTCGCGTTGGGACGAAGCCTCGGAACGGTTTGCAGAATACGCGTAAGCTGTTTTTTATTTTCTTCTGAGAGATACTCCAGGAATTTTGACCGCATGGGACTTTTCGACCGCCTGAAAAAAGGCTTACAAAAAACACGTGATGTACTGCGGACCGACGTTCGAGACTTGTTCAAAGCGGGCGAGATCCTCGACGATGAAAAGCTCGAACGGTTCGAAGCACGTTTGATTCAATCCGATATGGGAGTGGCGGCGGCAACGGCCATCATTGAAGAACTTCGCGAGCATCACGGCGGACGAACGGTTGATATCGACGGAATCTGGAAGACTGTCAGCGACAAACTTCGAAGTCTGTTGGAAGGAGAAGGGCAAGCTGTCTGGGATGTTGAAGATCCCTTATCGCCTCTCAACATGCAGCAAGACGGCCCGACCGTGATTCTTGTCACCGGTGTCAATGGAGCCGGGAAAACGACCAGTATTGGAAAGCTGGCCAACTACCTGCATAAAGCGGGCAAGAAAGTTGTGCTCGGGGCAGGGGATACGTTTCGGGCGGCCGCGGTGGAGCAGTTGACGTTGTGGAGTCAAAGGATTGGTTGCGAGATTGTCACACAGCCGAGCGGCTCCGATCCTGCCAGTGTGGCTCATATTGCTTGTCAGCAAGGGCTTGATCTGGGAGCCGATGTAATCATCATCGATACTGCCGGTCGCTTGCAGACACAAAAAAATCTAATGGATGAACTCGGAAAAATACGCCGTGTTGTCGATAAGGTCATCCCCGGCGCACCGCACGAACGTTTGTTGGTTCTCGATGCCACTACCGGCCAAAACGGAATTTCCCAAGCGACTAACTTTTCCGACGCGGTCGATTGTACCGGGTTAATTCTGGCGAAATTAGACGGTACGGCCAAAGGAGGAGTTGTCGTGGCGATTCGTCAGAAGATGGGGATTCCGGTTAAATATGTTGGAGTCGGCGAACAGATCGACGATCTACAAATCTTTGATCCCGCCTCGTTTGTCGATGCACTCCTCGAACAGTAATCATTGATAAGGCATAGTTTCGATGACACTCAATCGCACCAAAAGTCAAACACACTTCCAAAGAGCTTCAAAGGTCATTCCCGGTGGTGTGAATTCCCCCGCACGCGCCTTCGGTGCGGTCGGCGGAGAGCCGCTCATCATAGAACGGGGTGAGGGGGCGTATCTGCATGACATCGACGGTAATCAATTGATTGATTACATCGGTTCCTGGGGGCCTCATATTCTTGGACATCGTGACCCCGAAGTGATAGCTGCGATTGAAGAAGCGTTGAAAGTAGGGACCAGTTTTGGCGCACCCACAACTCTTGAAACCGAGATGGCCGAACTGATTGTGGAAATAGTCCCTTCCATCGAGAAAGTACGCATGGTGAACTCGGGGACTGAAGCGACGATGTCGGCTGTTCGGTTGGCACGCGGTCATACCGGACGCGATAAAATTATCAAGTTTGCGGGCTGTTACCACGGCCATGTCGATTCACTTCTTGTCCAGGCAGGCAGTGGTGCATTGACCTTGGGAACACCATCAAGTCCCGGCATTCCTGTGGGATGCACGCAAGACACCATTGTTCTGGAATACAATAATCTCGATCAATGCCGACAAGTCTTTGCACAAGAAGGCGAACAGATCGCCTGTATCATTCTGGAACCGGTCGTCGGCAATATGGGATGTGTCATTCCGCAACCCGGGTTTCTGGAAGGTCTGCGCGAACTCTGCACCGAACATGGAGCACTGCTCATCTTTGATGAAGTGATGACCGGTTTTCGCGTCGCTCTGGGTGGTGCTCAGGAACGATTTGGAGTCACACCCGACCTAACCACCTTGGGGAAGATTATTGGTGGAGGAATGCCGGTGGGAGCTTACGGAGGGAAAGCCGAAGTGATGGATTCGATCTCTCCGACCGGTCCCGTCTATCAAGCGGGAACTTTATCGGGAAATCCGGTGGCGATGGCGAGCGGCTTGGCGATGCTGCGAAAGTTGAAAGCGACGAATCCATATCCCGCACTCGAAGAAATCACAAAAACGCTGGTCGCGGGACTCAATGACGCCGCCGAACAAGCTGGCTTGCCGCATTCCAGTTCTCAGGTCGGCAGTATGTTTACGCTGTTCTTCAATCCCGAAGAAGTCACGAGTTACACCGTCTCTGCCAAGAACAATACCGAACGCTTCGCGAAGTATTTTTGGGGCATGATGAATCGTGGCGTCTATCTGCCCTGTAGCCAATATGAAGCGAACTTCGTCTCAGCCGTCCATACCAATGAGGACATTGAAAAGACCATCGCTGCGGCTCATGAAGTGATGCAGGAGATTGCTTGAGGTACTGCGAGTTCGATGTTTCAACGCGGGAACTCAGAGAATGCGGATGTCTGGATAAAAACGAGTTAGTGAACGGATCACTGTAGGCCGACAGTCCTCTGTCGGCATGAGCGATGTGGAATTGTGCTGATTGCTGATCGAGATTGCTGGCGTCCAACCTTGAACTGCAGAGATTGCAGAGGACGTAGAAGAATAATAAGTGTGTCGATGGCTCATACAGTCTGCTTTGGAGTGCAATGCCTCGGCATCGCTTTCCTTCTCACTCCGGTAGTGAGAGTGTGGACAACGCGGATCGAGAAAGAAAGCTCCGCCGGGCCGGAGCACTCCAAAATTCAGCGGCTGTGTTTGTGTCCCACGCTCTAGTTTTCGATTCGCTTGACCCGAAATACGTGATCGTGATTTTCGCGATCATCATCAATCGAAGTTCCGCCATCGTCTTTGAGGTTTTGTCCCAGGCTGTAAATGATGGCTCCATCGTCATCGACACGGTACACGAATGGCTTCCCGGTATAGGGGTCGTTCGGTAGTTTCGAGATGTGGTTGGGGACGAGTGACTCCAGAGTTTCTGGAAGTTCTTTCTCCTGTTTATGATAAGCGGCCAAGGCAATTCCCAATTGAGAAAGTTGTGTTTTCGTTTCTCCTCGCGTTCCCGCTTCATGAGCTTGTTCCAAGGCGGGCGTTAAGAGTGCCAGAAGAATTGTTCTCATGTTTTTGCCACGTTGTTCGGGTGTCGCAAAGACGGACAGGGCTATTGTGGTGGGAGAGCTGATGGCTTCTTGCTCTGCCTGAAGTGTCTTGCTCAAGTTTCTCAAGCCTTCACGTTGTTCCGCAAAGCCACCCTGATTAAGATCGGCCATATATTGATCGTGGAATTCGTTAATGCCCGTGATGACTTGATTCCAGTCAATCCCGTACTGAAACATCGCCATCCCAAGTTTCCCGAGCAGGCTGGAGGTGTTGATCCCCAACATTCCGAAGGCTTGGTGATCTTCTTCTCCATCTGTCATGGATTGGGTGCAAAGATACTGAACGGCATCCAGATTCATCATTCGCTCACCCAGAAAACCACGTTCAAAATCAACAAGTTGGGGAAGTTGTGAGAGTTTTTGCTGATACGATTTTAATTGTTCAGCCGAGACCATTGAGTCATTAGCCAATTGTTCGTCACCTTCAATCGCCATGCCTTCAATGGCAATTCCGACCAGCATTTCAATGATCGTTGCTCCTTCTGCTGAATGGCGGGCAAGCCGGTGCATCGCCAACAAATC
>Ga0222718_10000426_pt1 | contig 43582 bp, 74 predicted proteins | sample C33_27DmetaG_FD_165045 | JGI IMG/M metagenome (GOLD analysis project Ga0222718, IMG submission 165045) | Estuarine water microbial communities from San Francisco Bay, California, United States - C33_27D | ecosystem: Environmental > Aquatic > Marine > Unclassified | place: USA: California...
ACTGCCCGATAAATTCAGCTAATGCCATTTGAGCTTCATAAGCTACCTCACGATTCTTGGAGGCCATAGCTCTCACAAGTTCGAGTTGTTCTTGTGTTCTTTTTAATGTAATTTTCATTTTTTTTATTAAATTTTTGAGTGTTAATGTTCTAAATTAATTATGCGTCTAATTTAATCATGTAGTAATTACCAGCATAACCATCGTCAGATGCACGAGAACCTGTTCCTAAAACAACGCCAATTACGGGGTCATCAGAAGCGCCACTAGCTATTGGGCCAATTTTGCCAACATCAGACTTGGAAATTTTAAACTGATCTCCAACGCCTATTGTTCCGTCAACTGCGTCAGCGGTGATTGTGAAAACACCTTTTGTTGCGATAGGCACTGCTTCGCCAGAACCAACAGCTTGCATTTCTGCTTTTTTAGTTGGGTTGTAAAGAAGCTTTTCGCCATTTTCGTCACGATTAAGTGTTTGATTTAATGTAATACCAACGCATGGGCTACCAGTAGTAGCAGCAGCAACCTTCAAAGGTACTGTTGGTAAATAATTTCTGCCAACTGGAGAAGCGTGTTGGTAGCCAACTAATGAATTATTGAGATACTCAATTGGGTCAGAATCAAGGTCTCCAACGGAAACCTTAACGAAGACTCCGTTATCATTATCTCCATTTGTGTTTGGGTCATCAAGACCAGCGGAGGTAGTAGATAACGCGAATAAATTTATAACGTTTTTTTCGCTATATTGTTTGTATGGTAGTAGTCTAAGTGCCATGGTTATTAGTATTTAATTGTTAAATTTTCTCTTTTGAAAGCTTCTTGAAATTTTTCACGGAAAGTTGGCTCTTCTTGAGCGCTCTCAATGTTATTATTGCTAATTTTTTCTTCAGCTTCTGTTTTTTCGAGGATCTCCTCGATAACATCAACAGATGCGACAGCAACTTTATCTTCTGATAAAGTTTCAGAATTTTTGTTTTGGATTTCAGAAAGTCTTTTTTGAACCTCTTCTTCGATTTTCTCACTCATTGCAGCTTCTAGTTTTGCGATGTGAGCTTTGTTTTTATGCTTCCAAACTACAGCGAGTTTTTCTTGATAAGCGTCAAAAGATTCATCTGTAGAATCTAAGCTCTGGATTTCGCTTGCGAGAATTTGAGAGTCTTCATCAGATAAATCATATTCTTCATTGATCTTATCCATGCGAGCATTATAAAGCTCTTTAGACAATCGCTCAGTATTCGCAGCTTCCAAACCTTCCAGTTGCTCTTTAGTTGAAGCAAGCTGCTCTTGAAGCTCTTTAACTGTAGACTCTAATTCAGACTGAGCCTGAACCAACTGCTCTTTTTCAGTTTCTGCAGCGGCGAGTTGCTCTTTGTATTGTTCATTTTTTTCACGAATTGCTTCGCTCACAACGTTTCCTATGCTTGCAACAGCTTCTTGAGGAGAAAAATCATTCTTCTCTACCTCTTGTGTTAAAAGCGATTCAAGCTTATCGATAAGTTTTTCGGTTTCCATAATTTTTAAATCCTTAATTGGTTTTACAGTGTTTTTGGTTGAATGTGAATTTATTTTTTTTACTTTTTGTAAAAAAGTTTCATTATTTATTTCTATTCTTTCAGAAGCTTCTCTTCTTTTTTCTTTGAATTTTATATCTTTTTGATCGACGGAATCAGTAATTACACCCTTAACATCAGCAGCTGGATTTGCTGTAAACCCTATACCTAAAGGATATATATTACCAGTAACTAATCTATAAATTTTTGTGCCATCATCCATTTGACCTGGACCGTCCATGGATTTTAAATAAACCTTTAATTCATTTATTTGTTTTTTGTCCGTAATTATTTCAGCCTCATTTAAATTATCGCTACCTAAAGCAAGAACATAATCATTAAATCCTATTTCCCAACTCGCAGATACCGATTGGTAATAATCACTATCTTTATCATTTGACATTTCAACCATATCTGCAAACGCTGGATTAACTGTTCTATAAATAACAGCCCCTAAAGAAATGTTAAATGGGTCAACCATTCCAGAAACGTCTTCTAAAACCTCGTTTGAACCATAACGAGAAAATCCAGCAGAAACGATATGACCAACAACTTTATTTTTAATGTGTTCGATATTAGTTGGTTTGTGAATAAAATACTTATTGACAGCCGCTGCTGTCGCGGCATCTATACCGTCGTCGTTTTTATTGAATTTATTAACGACTGCCGCATTAAATGCTACCGCCATTAAATCTATATTTTTTTCTAAATCTATAGATGATGGTATTAAGGGTTTTAGCGGCTCAAGTGATGCGCGACTAATATTCAAATCACCGCTCTCTATATCAGAAGAGGCAATAATTGATTCTTCGAATTTGGCTGTATATTTATAAGACATATTAATACATGCAACCTACGCCTGGAACACATGGTGCATAAGCAGTTTTATACTCTTTATCATATGCTATTGCACAGGCCATATACGCCCTGTCTTCATCCAAACCTTCTGTATCAACAGAATCTTTTGCGTGAGACATGCAATTTGCGATATACTTTTGATGTTGCTCTTTTTCAGATGCAGGGACCTTCATGTAACCAGCTTCACTTTCCTTTTCCTCTTCCATCATCATACCACAATGACTGGCTGTTAATTTTTTCATTAAAGCTTCGTGAGACTCCCCAGGCATAAAAACACTATCTTCGCCCATCTTGTGAGTATGTATTTTATCAAAACCCATTTTCTTCGCCATTTTCATAGCCTCACCAGGGTTATCAAATTGGTACTTCGATATATCCTCGGCGGAAGTAATCTCAATTTCTACAGTTTGGCCCTTTTGAACTAAATTAGTTTTTAAATTTTTCATATTTTATCATAAGTAAATACACATAAAAAAAATTTTTTACCAAAATCATGGCGCATTTTGAGATTCATGATAAAGTATCGCAGCTGGATAAACTTCCAAGCTATGTTTTTCGCACAAGTCATGTATTTCAGTCTTAACATCTAATTTTTCTATTTTAGATATATCATTTAAGCAAGCTTCCATTGTTGATTGCCATTCATTTTGGTCAGTAGAAACTACTATAGATTTCGCTAATTCAGAAACCATTTCTTTTTGTTGCTTACTTAATCTCTTTTTATTAAATACTTTTCTCGCAGAAGATAATGACTCTTTATTAAATTGTTCAATTTCATAAACAATTGATTGAATGCCCTCTCTAGAATGCATATTAGAAGCTTCTTGCGGTACGCCAGTTGTACCTGTTGGCCGACCAACCTCTGGAGGCGGTCCTGAAGTTTTAGTTTTAACCCCTGGGCCTTCATCTTCTTCTATCATAGGAACACCCCCTACAATTGGATTAAAGTAGCCCTTTTTACGCTGCTCAACATATTTTTCTTGAGCATCTTCTAATTGAGACGGTTCTGGGTATACTCCAGTTTTAATCGCCTTGATGCCCTCCTCTGGAGGTAATATACCAAGCTCAATAAGCCTTGTAACGACTCTCTGAAATTGAACCTCATCTTTTAATTCTATATCCTCAAATTTAGCAATTGGATATTTTCTGAAGCCCATATTTTGACAAACCATTTTGATTTGGGGCTGAAGAAAATCATTTAAAAATGCATTCCTTGCCTCCTTTAATCTTTCCAAAAATATTTGAGCTTTTACTTGGGTATTTGCAAATTTTTCATTTCCAACAATGATGTTCTGCAAACCCTCCCTAATATCCTCATTAACAATTTGGTATTTTTCTGGCCCTATTACTTTTCTTAAATCAGGAATTACGAACTCTGCTTTTGTGGTATAATCAGATACTAAAACCCTGCCAACGCTTTCATTTTGAAATAATGACTGCATGGCATTTAAATTACTTGAGCTAACACCGCCTTTATCTGGATCTGTACCCATTGTGATTAATAAAATCACATTTTGAATAGTTCTACTAATTGCTTGGTCAATTTTTTTAAGCTCTATCTTCCAATTAATATCATCAAGAACTGGATACCCAAAAGGTATAGCAAATGGCTCGTAATCCTGCTTTTTATAAAATGAATAAATTAATTTCTTTGGGTCCAGGGTCATATAAGCGCCATCATTACTCCATTGATTAGATGATATTTTATCTCTAAGTTCTGGCTCTAACGATTTTAAAATTTCTTTATCGTAATCCGTTTTTGGGAATTTTAACCTCTCCAAATCGTAAGCAGATAAAACTTTTTTATAAATACCCTGATCAAAAGATGAGCTCGATTCAATAGTAATATCATAAGGGTTAAGCATGATATATTTAACAGGTATTTTACCTGGAGCTAAGGACCCAGATCCATAAACCTGAATCAGTTTATTAAAATCTTCTGCGCTGAATTTGCCATCTACTCGATAAAGAAATATATTCCCAGATCGATAGTATTCCCTGAAATATTGATCTTTTAAATTCCAGATTTTAATTTTGTCGAACCATTTATTTATAAAATCTTTTGATTTAGAATTGCCGCCCTCAAGGTATACATCTGAATTCGACAGCTCACTCATAATGTCAATAGCGTTCCTAAATATTGGAACATTTGCGTAAGCTTTTTGACAAAGCTCAATTGTATCTCTGACATTCACGCCCTGAGAGGATGTCTCGTAAGGTAGTAAGCCACTGTCAATATTTGTAAATTTATTTAATTTCGCTTTGCGATGTATCGAATTACTTCTGCGGGTTGTAGTAGTCGCGGAAGCTTTTGATTCAAATTTATAAAATGATTCACCATCAAACCTTGGTTCCCAATTATGCTCTTGTTGACCTAAGTTGCTAACAATTTTTTCTATTGGCTCATCTTTGTTGAATTTTTTCCAGTAATCTGAACGTTTAGTATATTTTCTCTTTGACATTGTAATATTGTACACTTTAAAAGTTAAAAAGTTAACTTTTAGACTTTATTTTTTTATGTTATGAACATTGGGACAAAAGTATTTTGAACCTTAATCGACTCTACGTTCATCATGTCATAATATGATTTTACCATCCATGCTCCAAGTACAAAAGCCGAATAACTATCTTTCCTGGCTTTATCTGGGCCACCTTGTCTTTTTAGGGATTGAGGCAAATCAAATGTTTGAGTTCCTTGTGGCGAAACCTTGATATTAATCAAAGCGCATTCTGTCTTCGTGAGATTAATCATATCATATTGATGTTCAATGAAATCAATCATTTTAGCGTCCTTACCCTGATTATTTTCAGAGTCCTTATTTCTTAAAAACTTTAATTTGTCAATCGGTATTCTTTTTGACCTTTGATCGTGGTAATCTTCATTTACTGCCCTAGAGGCGAACCATATTTTCTTTTTATCAAAACATGCTTGTAAATGTTCGTTAGCCCTACTGATCCATCCGCTGGTAGGCTTTCGAAGCACACAGATTCTTTTTTCACTAAGATTATATTCGTTCTTTGCGGCCCTTAATACTTTTTGATAATTTTCAGTATCATCAAGCTCAACATCAATTGTTTTTATTTCGATTTTAGAGGATTTAAATAATTCACTTTCATTAGCTGCGCTAATAAATTGCACGCCACCATTGTAGTCGCCGCATATCCCAACAACATTAAAATGAGTCAAAATATAATGAAAATAAAAGATATGATCTTTCATCCTTGCTCCAGATAAAGCGTAACTATGCACAAGAGTGCCTTGTTTTGCATTATCATTAATTTTAAAAACCTGCATAGCGAAATCGTCACTGCTTTCACTTTCTGCCCAAGACGGGTCAAAAGATAAAATATACTTACCATCTGGGTCACCACATACTTGTATTGATTGGCCCTCTCCATCTTCAATCGTACATGCAGCCATTTTTGATGTCTTGAAATACCCAGAGCTATCATCTGTAAATATCGCGCCAAACTCTCTATCAAATTGACTTTGACTCATTGAGGCTTTTGCTTGGTCAATCAAATTTTTATCATACAATTGTTTTGGCGCACAGTCATAACTAAACTGCATAACAACCCGATGCGCCTCCACATTTTTTTCGTGGCCATCTCCAAGTATTAAATTATCAAATTTTTCATAAAGTTTATAAAGGTATTCGAATTTATAAGACGCAGAAGAAAGCATTATTAATTTATTGTTTGGCCATCTATATCTTTCGCTTTCTTGCATTTTACCTTGAGATATCATCTCTGTTTCAAGATTATAAATGTCTTCTCGTTCAGTAGGATTTTCTACAACAGACAAGAATGGGACAATAACTTCGTTATAAATTCTTTCTGGCATTAGCAACATCTCATCAATAATAATCCTATGAAATCTAAAACCACGAAGTTTTTCGCCATCCCCTAGCGGCAATGCATGTATTTGGCTTTCGCCTATCTCCATAGTCCATTGGTCATTACTTTTACTTTTTCGGGTAATGCACTGGCCAAGCATTTGAGCCTCTGGCTTATTTGCAATATCTTCGATTTTTTTAAAAATCATTTTGGCCTGACGAAAAGATTTACTAATTATGCCAGTCTGAACACCTTGATTAAGAATAGCGTCCAAAAAAGCAAAGATACCAGTAGTGAATGATTTGGACATACCGCGAGAATTATGATGCACGATTCCATTGCCAATATAATTCTCTTCGTTCTCAACGGTAATATCTACAGAAATTGTTTTGCACTCTCGTATCTCCTTAACCTTAGAGAACACGACCCGCTCCTGTTGGATTTCGTCAATTAAATCCCGCGTACTTGAGTCAATACCAACCAAGTCCTTAAATCTATTCTGAGAGAAATTTTCACCCCATGATCCGCGTACCCCAGTAATACTCTTGAAAGAGCCTTGCTCCTTAAGCATTTTACCCAATCCTGGAACCAAGCTGTTTTGGTAATTTCTTTTTTTAGATCTCTGTATGATTGTATTTAAATTATCTTTTTTATGCCTTACGATAAAATCAACTTCATTTTGGAATTTCAGCAATGAATGGTAATCATTACTGATTACCAAGTCATAATAAGGCGTCCCATTATGCTCTCCGCTTTTCCTTAAGTTAGATTCAATGCCTATATTATTCAATAACATTTTTACCTGCCTCAACATTTCAAGCGATGTATTCTTTAACCCAACCTTACTAGAAGATTTTAAGTAGGATGCGTACCCATCCGCATCAAACAAACCGCCTATAAGAGCACATAATTCAACTCCTGAAGCTTGCAAAAGTTCATCTGGAATAATTTTGTTTTTACTTTTTAGTGATTTATCCCAACCAAAACCTTCCAAAAATGACACTAGCTTTCGGTTAAATATGGAATATTCATAAAAATTTAAATTCCCACTCTTTTGTCTAGAGTAAGATTTAAAACTGTTTGTTTTAATAAAATTCAAAATAACATCCTGCACCTCTGAATTCTCAGAACAGTAATGTATGCCGTTTTTGTCAACATAGCCATCCCCAAGAACATAACCAAGTAGATAAAACAAATAAGGAGATCTTTTGATGCTTGACTCTTTTGTGATATCATTGTCGCCCCACACGTTAGTCCCAAGTTTAATAGGTATATGATCTTCTGTTGTAATATCTTTTATATTTTTAAACTCAAACTTTCCTTTAGTATCATAAACTAAAGTCTTATGACCGATTTTTGCCTTAAATGAGTCTCCAGACTGGGTTGATATAAATAAACCATCTTCTTCCTTATTAACCCATTTGTCTGAAACAAGGTTAAGCTTTTTTCTCGATCTGACCTTTTCACCGATCTTAATGTTTTTGATTTTTTTAAACCCAGACTCGGAAAGAACATATTCGTTTTGATCCAAACACCAAATCCCCAAGAAGTAATCCGACTCCAACATCGACTTAATTGCCATATGTTGAAAAGGGAACAGTTTTACCCCAGACAATAAATCAACCGCAAAAGTGCTATTACCTCTTAAAAATTTATATAAAAGAAGTTTAGCTTCTCTTTCGTCCAGAAAACCTTCTTTATTCAGAATAAGTTCATTAATTTTTGACGAGTAGTTTGCTCTCTGGGCTTGATTACCTGTATCCCAGCTCATTTTTGTGAACCTCCACAATTCTCCCTCTGTATATCAGATTCACTTAACTCAACCCAATATATCTCATAAGCAACTGTATCTTCAAGAGCCTCAAACATATGATATTCATTTGGTGGAACTGTAGTCATCTGAAGATCAGTGACCATAGTCTCATCAACTAAATCGTAATCGTTTTTCCAACAAGTTATTTTTAGCTTGCCCTTTTCAACAAAAAAAGCGTTAAATTTATATTGGTGTTTGTGTTTTGAGCAGAAGCCGCCTTTTTTAGTTTCGATCCTATGTATTTCTACATTATTTTTGCAAAACAAAGATTGTGTTTCGCCCCAAACTTTTCCTTGAATATTGTTCATGTTTAACCTTTTTCGTGTTTATCTATATAGTATTGTAAATCTACATTCCACAGTTTTTTACCATTAAATAATAATTTTGGAATTAATTTTTCTGAATTTTGCCTGTTACCCGTAAATATAAACTGGCAATTTTTACTAAATTCATGCTGTATCGCCCGCATATTATGAAAAATATAATTAAGATTTGCCTTGTGCGCCGAGTATCTGTTATTCTTTTGAATTTTATCAATCGACGATTCTGTTACCACGTAAAGAAAGCTGTCAAATTTTTTAGCTCTTTCCAATTCTGACCTAAATCGATGAAGATTATTACTTGATAAAGTTGATTTAAAATCGGTCTCACTTTTCCTATCGACATACGTATAAGAATAATACTCACCAGATGTAGTATAATCTCCGAAATCTAATTTCATTAATGAGGAATTTTTAAAAGTCAAAGGCTCTTGCTCTCTAGTGTCAATAAATATTGTTAAATCATCAGGCACATGGCTATTGAAAAATTTTTGGTTTATAGACTTGTTAAACATTGGCGGAACGCCTACCTGTTTACAAACCTCAGAATAGCTACCAAATATTTTTTGACATAAATCAATACTCGGCAAATTTAAAGATTGTAACTCCAGATGAAATGGAGCGAATTTCAACTCCTTCTCTTTTACCCTGCTTGAGATTTTTTTTATTATATAAGCTGCAACAGTTTGCTTGTCCTCTTGCTTGCACCATTCAATAAATTCATTCCTATTGCAAAAATCAGTGTTAAAATAATCTTTTTTGTTCTTGAAAGGGATAGGCGTCCGATGCAATAAACTCTGCCTGGGATAATATGTTGTATAATATTCAGCCATTGTAATTCCATGGCTTTTAAAGTGCTTATGTAATCCAGATTCAGATTTGAAAGTTTGGCCGCATATTTTACACTCGTTCATAAAATATCATCCCTTCCTATCCCTAAAACCCTTGCTTTCCAAGAAGCCATATTCTCCATTCTTTCAGCCTCTTCATCTACGGTTTTCTTTTGCATTTCTGCTATCAACACCATTCTCTTACGCTCTTCCTCGTCTTGAAATAACCTAACCAAAGATAATATAGAGGCATTATCTTTTCTCCGCGAATCAATTCTCTTAGCCCTATCACCATTTAATTTTTGAATTAAAGATTCCATTCTTTTTTCGCACTGATTATATTCTTCGCTTTTTGTTTTTAATAATTCAGCAAGCCTAACAGTCATATCTTGCTGTTCATCAGCTTCATTAAACATTCGATTTAATTTTTCTATATGACCAGAAATGTTTTTCAGATTAATATAATCCACACAAACATTAATATATAAATTGATTTCGTCAGCGGTTAAATCTGGCTTGTCCCATGTAGCTCTAATAAATTCGGCTTCAAATAATTCTCTATCCCCTTCGTTATTATAACTATTGATTGTTTGCAAGAAACGGGGTGAGGACAAAAAGTTTTTTAAGGTTTCAATACATTTTTTTTCATGAACAGGCAGCTTATTTAATTCAAGAGATTCGTTTGCAAATTTATTTATCCTATTCAAAGATTCCAATAAGTTTCTTGGCGACTCGTATCTTTTCCCCAGCGCTGACTCTGAATCATGGACCTGTTCTGGAGCGCGTTTTCTGATATATTCTGCAGCTACCAAGGTCTCTTTACTAAGAGGCGTTATTCTTTTATCTGGGAACATTAAACAAGCTACTTCGTATGCAGACATGCCATCTTCGGCAGAGTTTAAAATAAATTCTTTTTGCTCCTTACTTAAGGTTATATTCTTAACTTTTTCGCGCTTAGTCGTTTTAAACTTAAGCCCTTGCTCTATTAAAAACTCTCGTACAGCGCGGCCTTCTTTGCTTCGACCATCTAAAGCATCATTATTATAAACCAGTTTTGTTAATTTAATTAAATCTGGAGTTTTATCATAATTGTCTACTATAAGTTTTTTTTGTTCTTCTGATAAATTACTCATGAATAATGACGTCTTTTTTCTGTAATATAGAAATTATTTTTTCTTTAAAAGTTTTTTTAAGGTTTTTAATTTGTTTATAACCTGCTTTACGACCCTTTTCATTTGTTCTGTAGCCCATTTTAGCAGCAACCTCCTCTTCGTTCTTATTTTCAATAAATAGCATTTGATATATTTTGTAGTTTTTGGGAGATAGGCATTTCTTGAGTTCTGCGTGAACCTTCTCTAATGACAACTCTAAATCAAATTGCTTCTCGTCCTGAATAAAAGAGTCTGCTGAACAGCCTTCAATTGATATTGCCATCTGAATATCATAAGCGCTTTTTTTAGTTTTTTCCCATTTTGCATATAAGGGGCATTCGTTGCACTGTAAGCCGCTTTGCGTAAAATCACAAAGCTCATCTGAAAAATTTCCTTCTTGGTTATTACTAGATTGGGCAAATGGACAATTCAAGCACGGCCTAGAGTAATTAGAATAATTATTTCTTAGTATGTTCTTAATTTGATTACTAATTACTCTATTTAACCAAGGTTCTAATGGTCTACTCTGGTCCCATTGACCCCATTTTTTATATATATGAGCCCTTATAATTTGACAAACATCATCGAAGTCTATCCAGCTGACAGAGTTTAAAAACCATTTCCCCCTGCGCTTTTGTAACTCATGGTCGATTATGTCTTTTTTGTCTTCATATTTAAATTCTTGTTTATCCATTTTCGCGCGGTTTTTTATCCTTTAAGTCTCTACGCGCAATACCTTGGGGATTTGACCTTTGGTCAAATAATGACTCGAATTTAAAATAAGATCCTTGATTGTGTTCAATTTCGCAATCTAATCCTTGAATATCAGGGACGTAATCAACATCTGTTTCGTCCTCCATCAACTTAACACTTTTCTTTCGTGTTGAGGTCAAATTTGATCTAGAGATACTTTGATTAGATAGCGGCTCACCACAATTACCACAAAACTTTGGCGGCTTTAGTGAGTAAATATTTTTGTGTCCACATTGAGTGCAGTATTCGCTTTTCATACAAACTTATACTAAACAAGAAAACTTTAAAATTCAATTCGCTGAAATATAGCCACCAATAATAGTAGATTGATTTTGTAAAAATTTGATCTGATCTTCGGTTAGTTTTTTTATTTGGGCGACGTAATCAACACTAAAGATACCGATAGGTTTTCCTGTTAGGGTTTTAATAGGAAAAGAATAGACGCTCTTAACGCCTTGGTTTTTTAAATGTTCGCGCTCTGTGCAAGAATGAATTTTACTGACATCCTCGCATAAAAACATTTCTTCTTTTATAGTATCTTTAACTAAAATATTAAAATTTGAAATTCTTAAGTTTTGCAATTTAGTGCATTCAGAGCTTATCCCATCACGTACAACCTCATACGTGTTACTAAATTTTTGTTGAGAGCTTCCAGAGTAATAAGTTTCACCATTATGAAACTCAAAAACATGAACTCTATCACAACTTAGTCTCTCCATTGTATATTCAAGGGCAGCGTAAACATTCGCGTTTTGATCAACGTGGCTTCTTAATAATTGGCTTTTTGATTTTGTGCTTAACTTGATTTTGAAATAACTAGTTATTATTGCAGCAGATAAAGTCGCTGCTGCCCCAATAATTGCTGCTAAAATGATTTCCATTATTTTATTGTTTTTGAGGGTTATTGGTTTCCAATTTGTCAATTAACAATTGTTTGTTTGCATCTATTTTATTATGTATCATATACACATCTTGTCTTCTAGCCTCTAAGACGGTTTCTGTTTTACTCCAGTAGTAAAGAATTTCATCTTTCAACTCTTTTTTGATGCTATCAACATATTGACGTTCAGTTTTTAACTCATCTCTAAGCTCGCTTTTTGTTGAATCTATAACAGCTTTTAACTCATCATCCTTGTGTCTCTCTTCGCTTTTAAAAGTATCAAGAGATTTTCTTAAGCCAAATATTTCTGACCTAACGAATTCCATACCCTTTTCGGCGGTATCTTCGGCTTGCTTAATATCATTCATTAAAGATTTAATAACAAAAGCTACTGAACCTGTTACAAATGTACCGCAAACGCATACAGCTATAGTAGTAATAATATCAATTTCGCTCATTTTATTTCCTAACCTTACCAAAAAACGCGCCAGCTATGGCGCTAATTAAGTGGCTATCAGATGGTAAAAAAGTTATTCCAGGCAGTTCCATATATTGTACCCTGCTCACAGAATCTATAAAAAACATAAATCCAGCACTTTGCTCATTAAATGCAAAATAAACTGGGACATCAAAAAATAAAGGAGCTACAATCCTAACCCCAATGATACAAACAAAAGCTATAATTGCTAAAAGAGAAGTCGTAATGCCAAAGAGCATTTTAGGTATATGCCCTCTAACACTATGTTGGGCTTGGACTTCCATTTCGGCCATGTCTTTATCCATAGCTTTCTCCATGCGGCGATCTTCACCAGTCTGCATCCACTTATCGGCCAATGTTCGGAGAACAAAGGTGACAATAAAAGTTATAACTTCTGGAGGAAACATTTGCTTATATATATATAAATATATACACTGCAAATTTTAAATATAACTTATTCTGCTAAAAAATCGTAACCAAAATGCATATAATTACCGTCTGTCGAACTTGTGTCACCAGACGGACATTCAAGATTCCATACGATAGTATTGTTATCTGTTTCGTGCATTAGAAGGCCAGCTGATTGATTTTCCATAACAATATTGTCTGGATTGGTAATAACATGCGACTCAACTTGGATTGGTTGGCCTTCAAAAATTAATAAAATCACATTGCCACTGGTTTGTATTTGGGGCTGCAGCTCTGACGAAAAGGAATAGTCGGAGCGATCTGACTTAATGTAACCCTTAAAGGTTGAATTTATTGTGCTTCTATAATCCATAATTTATCCTACTATCGCGTTTAAACAAGAAGCGCTCGTGCCTCCAACAACACAAAATATCAAACATCCAGTATTTAAACCAAAAAATAGACATTTATTTGTGGCGCAAACCGTACCATCGTTTGCTATGGTTCGATAGGTGCACAAAACATTATATTCTGTATTTGCGTTAACAACATGAGCGCAAGATTGGCCACTTACCTTAACTATTGTGGTACTCAATAAACCGTTCGTCACACATGCTCCGCAATAACCCCCATTAAAACTCAAACACCAACTAGAATCAGGGTGACCTATATCGTCTTGTTTTAGGTAATATGCTATGCAAGAATTAGAAATTTGATCTGCATACCAATCAGATCCACTACTTTGAACCTGTGCGTAACTATTTCCAGCGCAGCTACCTACGGTTGGACTATAACCCTTTAAACACGCATAAAGGTAACCGCCCTCAAAAACTTCAAATTGGTTTGACACCCCATTAAGGCCAAATGAATTTTGTGTGGGATGGATATGATTATATAAACTTATATCCGATGTATTTACAGGTCTTTGGGTGCAGTTACTCATTACAATATATAATACACATAAAAAAACTAATTCTCAGTTTTTAACTTTTTAATAATAAATTTTAATAATTGACTACGAACAATATCTCTTTCTGAAAACTCAAAGCATTGTATGCCTCTCTGCGAAGACTCTTCGTCATTGAATATATCATACATTTGTTTGAAGCCACTTTTGCCATTAATATCGCTTTGCATCGGATCTCCGCAAATAAATACCTTAGTATCTTCGCCAGCACGGGTAATTAAAGTCGTGAGCTCTTTAAATGTAAAATTTTGAGCCTCATCAGCTATAACTATTTTATTTATCCAGTTTGCTCCGCGAATATAATTTATTGGCATCGCTTGTATTCTTAGTTTTTCTATTAATTCGTTTTTTAAAGAAAACGATATCATTTCTTCTAATTTATCTGCCAGCGGAGCCATATAAGGGTTAAATTTTTCATTTACATCTCCAGGTAAAGCGCCAAGACCTTTTTCAGCGCTTTCAATAACAGTCCTGACGTATAGTAAATCAAGGTTATCATTTTGCTCCATTAATGTAAGCGCGGTATACACAGACAAATATGTCTTACTACTACCAGCGGGCCCACTAATAAAAACAATCTTATTGTTTGTATCTAGGGCTTGTGAAATTAACTCTCTTTGTTTTTGCGAAAAATTAAACTTTTTTGATGAAAATTTAATTGGTCTTGGTTTAGTCAATGGGGTTAATGCGTCTTTTAATTCTTGAGTTTTTTTTCTTGCCATAAGCATTACTATATAATACACACATTTAAGTGTAAATTATATATGTGACTAAAAAAGATATCTTAGATAAACTTGCATTAAACCTTGATACGTACCAAGCGACATCCTGGCTTGGGAAAAAGAATAAAAACCTTAATGATAAAACTCCAGCAGAACTTATTTTTGATGACAAGCTTGAAGATGTTATTAAAGCGCTAGATTTAGAAATAAAAAAGACAAAAAGAAAATAACAGAGCTATTTAAGATAAAAAAGAACGCAATCTTGAGCATATAAAATTTAAATTATCATAGTCTATTCTATCAACATTAATAGATCCACCTTTTTCCCTAATAGAAACGCCAGTCTCTGATCCAACCGAAACAAGATCTTCAATAAAATCCCAGGAATACCTGTTTTTCAACCACCTCCAGTACATATCTTGAAGCTCTGGGTCGCATTCTACCAAAACATCTTGCTTTAAGAAACAGGAACTAAAAAGCGTAACATCCCTAAAACAATGAATAGAACTTGGTGGTTCCGACAAAGTGCAACTTATAATTACTGACATATAAATACATACACATGAATCCAAACTACATATGTAATCCCTCTGATAAAGTGGTTTTAATATTAAGTCAGTTCTGGACACCAATTAATATCACAACAGCCAAAGAAGGAATATTAAAATTATCATCCAGTTCACATGTAAAAGCTATTTCAAATGGCGGACAACCAATGAAATGGGAAGAATGGGTTGAATGTAATTATCTTTACGAAAATCAACCGTTTTTAAGAAGTGTTAATTTCTTGTTTCCTGTTCCGACCATTTTATTGACGTCAACAAAATGGTCTTACAGGTGTCACGAAGAGCCAAACATAGAATATTTATACAAAAGATTTAAAGGCGCTTGTCAAATATGTGGTGATAAATTCCCGATCAGTAAAATGTCTATTGAGCATATTTACCCTAAAAGCAAAGGCGGAAATAATAATTGGTACAACCTTACAATATCTTGCAAGCGATGCAATTCACAAAAAGGTAATATCTACCCTTATGCTAATCACGAAGGGCAAACGCTAAAGGCGTCAGCGCCTTTGCCCTATTTTCACACCTTTTCGAAAAGGAGAAAAGAGTGGAACCCTTTTCTGTTTAAAACTTAAACGCCATGCCAGTGTCGAGCTTAATAATGTAATACTTGCCTGGGAACGCATCGTCACTTTCACGTTCTCCTTTGGCTAATACTACGGCGATAGGTTTGCGATCACCTAGAAGAAAGACTGGCACATCATTAAACCCTATAAATTTTCCCGTGGAATTAAGGTCCCAAGTCAAGTAATCGCCAACATCTACTTCTGCATCAAATGCTGACGCAGTTAATGTGAAGATTCCAGCCGTTGCAATAGGAACCTCTTTATATGGCAAAACTGCACCTAATTCAGTGAGCTTTGTGTCGCGCCCTAAAAGAGGTTCCCCGTTTTCGTCATACTTTAATGTTTGCCTCAAGGTAATACCGATAGGCCTATTATTGGCTACATAAGGAGCCTGGACATATGAATTATAGAAAAACCCAACTCTTCCAATAGGCGAAGAGTGAACTTTAGGCGACCATCCACTAGCCGAACTGCCACTAGCCCAATATAAATTACGTTGAATCGATGGGTAAACCAAAACACCGTCATCATTATCCCCATTTAAAAATGGGTTTTCAATGCCGTTTTCGCCAGATGAACCGTAGCCCATAGTAAATTCGTTTATGACGTCTTTCTCGTCGTATTGTCTAAAAGGTAGTAATCTTTTTGCCATTTTTTTTCTTTTTTTAAATTGTTATTTATTAATACACCAATAATTTTCTTTTTTTTAAAAATTTTCATCATCAATGAAGTCGTATTCTTCATCATGTTCAATGCCAAATCTTTGACAATCGAGTTTTGCTAAAATTAACTCCTCTATTGTGAAATAGATCGCAAATTGCTCTTCTGTTCTTAATAAAGATGCATTCATTACATCCTGGTCTGCGGCCTTGTATGATTTTTTAACCTTTCCGCCCCGCACCATTTTCAGAAACATATTGACTCTCGCCATCGCCCATTGGCCACGGGTTTTCCCAGGCCTATGGCTAGAAGAAAATGCGCCAGCGCCACGACGATATATTTTTTTTAATTGAGAAAGGGTTACTTTTTTAGAATATTTTTTATTATGTTCTGCGACTTTTCGCTTTAACCCTTCAATCACTCTTTGGCTAAATTCTATATTAACACCTTTTTTGCCAGCAGATCCAGGTTTGTTCTTTTTAGAACCCTTTTTTCTTTCTGATTTTTTTGACGGCGTTTGTGCTGAAGATTTTGGCCCAGGTCGTTTCGCCGCTTCAGTCTTCTGCTTACATGGACAATCTTCGTTACAAGAGCAATCTTCTTCTTTATCATCATCATCTTCGACAATTTCTGCTGAAGCTAATGAAGGATTAAGCCCTAATAAATAATCTTGCTCCTCGAAAGTTTCTCCGTCCCATTCTTCTTCGCTGCCCTTAAGATAATCTGAAACTGATTTTTTAGATTCCCACATCTTGCAAGACCAATAACGAGCTTTTGTTTTGGGCCCAGGATTACTACAATTATGTCTTGCGCGGAAATTTTTCCTGCGATCTGGATCGTCACGCTTGATTTCCATCTTCGGGTCACCAAAACGCACTAATACTACGTTACCTTTTTCGTTTTTAACATAAACTCCAAATTTTTTAGTATTCCCTTTCGGTAAGCGGAAAGGTTTGTTTAAAGTTTTGTTTTCGTTTTTGCCTGATATGTTTTTGGAAAAATCAAGTTCCATGATAATAGTTTATACACGAAACTTTTCTCAAAAAATCAAAATTAATTCTTGATTAAGATAATTATCTATTATATAATAATATATTATGGCTTTATGGTATGACTCAGGAAAAGGTCTAGTAAAACTAGAAAAATCTTTCGCTAAAAAAAACTTAGGACTAGATGTTTATATTTGTTGCACTGGACCTTCTTTAAAAGAAGCAAAAAACCAAAATTTTCAAATTCCAGGTGTTTTTACAATTGGAATCAACACTTCCTACCCTTATATTAAACCAAATCTATGGATAGGGATGGATAAGCCTGAATGCTATGATCCAGATATTTGGTGGGAACCGTTTTTTAAAATCTGCAGGGGTAATTATTCTGAAGAAACTATCGGCGGCTTTAAAATTAAAAATCTAGCTAACACCTTTTTTGCAGATGTAGCCCCAAATAGCGATCCAGAATATATTTTTAAATCAAGACAGCACGACATTAAATTCTTATGGAAAAAAAATACTCTTACAGTTGCGCTAAATACTGCAGTGTGGATGGGAGCAAAAAGAATATTCTTGGTAGGTTGTGATCTTGGCGGAGATTCCGATTATTACGATGATCGCGTTTTATCTAAAGCACAAAAAAAATACAATAAAACCTTATACAAAGAACAAGCAAAATACTTAAGATCTTTTTATAAAATAGCAAAAAAATATAATATAGAATTAATATCTTGCTCAAAAGATTCTCCAATCAATGATACTCTGCCATATTATAATATAGATTACGCCCTGCTTAGTTCACGAAATAAAGTGCCGCAAATCAAAAAAAAGATTCTTCATGCGACGGAGCTAGAAAAACCAAAATTCAAAGTTTTCGTCGGATCAGAGCAAATGGAGCTTGTACCAACAAAAGTTTTAGAGCACTCAATTAATACTAGAAGCTCTGTCCCTGTTGAGGTTAAGCCCTTGTACAAATCAATGAAGGAAAGCGGTATTCAAGTGCCCACTCCGATTAAAGTCGAAAATCGCCCTCGAACAAATTTTTCTTTTCACCGCTGGTGCATTCCAGAGCTATGTGGATACAAAGGCAAAGCGTTATATTGCGATTCTGATCAAATAGTTTTTGAAGATATAGCGAAGTTATTTTCTCTCTTTGATAAATATCCAGATAAAAGCGTTATTGTATTATCTGATCAAAGTAAATATGTAGAGACTTCTGTAATGCTCATTGATTGCGAAAAAGTAGACTGGAACATCAAGGATATAGTTCGTAAACTCGACTCAGGTGAGCTGAATTATCAAAAATTAATGTTCAACATGGCTCTTCTTGAAAAAGAAGATTACATAATTGGTGCGGACCCCGAATGGAATAGCATTGATAAGTATACAGAGGGTCAAACTAAATTATTACATTATAGCCATAGAGCTAACCAGCCATGGAAACAAGGCATAAGTGAATATACAGATTTATGGATGCAAGAATTAAAAACAGCAGTTAATGCTGGATTTATATCAAAAGACTTGATTGAGCGACATGTTAATAAAAAGTTCCTCGGAGAAATTTGCTTACGGTCTATAAATTAATGAAGGTCGGCGTATTTTATACCCCGAATCCACGAATCGAACACAAGTGGATTCTAGACGCCATGTATAAAGGCGTATCCAAACACGAAGATTGTTTTTTGGCTAATGAATATAAATATCAAGAATGCGATGTCTCAGTAAACTGGGGAATATATAAAAAACATGTCCCTAAAACAATTATTCGTAAAAGAATACAAAACCACCAACGAGAATTAAATAAAAAATGCGTGGTACTCGAAAAGGGCTACATACATAGAAATAGATATTATTCAGTAGGATACAATTCCCAAAATGGCTGGGCGGATTTTAATAACAAAAATATGCCGCGAGATCGCTGGGCCCAACTAAACACAAAAATAAAAGATTATAGAAAAAATGGTGATCATATAGTTTTATGTGGCCAAGTACCATGGGATAGCGCGGTTCAACATGTTGATTATAAAAAGTGGTGCGCGGATATCGTTCAAAAAATAAAACAACACTCAGACCGAAAAATTATATTCAGGCCACATCCACTCGCTAAAGGCGCGATCCCAAAATTAGAAGGCGCGACATTTTCTGATAAAAAAACAATACAAGAAGATTTAATTAATTGCTGGGCGGTTGTTGCATTTAACTCAAATTCTTCTGTCGAAGCTTTATTAGAAGGAATACCTAGTTTTGTTTGTGACAACGGCTCAATGGCCTTTGATGTTTCAAACAAAGACTTTTCTCTTCTAGAAAATCCAAAACTATACGACCTCACACAATGGTCACATAATTTAGCATATACTCAATGGACAATAGGAGAAATAACCAACGGGGAAGCTTGGCAGCATCTAAAACAATAATTAAAAATGATAATATTCACAACATTCAATAAAAAAATATACGAGTTCTCTGGGCGCGATTTAATTTCAAGCATAAAAGAAAAAATGCCAAAAACTAAAATTGTGGCTTATAAAGAATTTAATGAAGATATCGGAGTCAAAAGCGTTGATATATCAAAAATTAAAACTCTAAATAAAGTCATTCGTGAAAATTTAGACATCATCCACGAATCATTCGGCGGCAAATCACAAGATAATGACTTTTGGAACAAAAGATGGCCAGGATGGCTTCGTAAAGTCGTTATGGCTCACCACGCAGTATGTACTAAAAATTATAATGATATGCTTGTTTTTGTTGATAGCGACATAAGATTTGAAAAACAAATAAAAGAAAATGAATTACGCGATTTAATGCAAGGAGCAGCCATCGGCATCCTTCAAGGCAATCGTGAAGCTATTGAGTCTGGGATTATAGCTGTCGATGCCACCAAACCAGAAGCCAAAGATTTCTACCAGCAATTTATGGATTGCTTTTTGTCAGGCCAATTTAGGTCTTATAAAAGATGGGACGATGGATATGTAATGACCAAAATAAAAGAAAAAAATTTAAAAACAATTCATGATTTTGCGCAAAATAAAAAAGCTCAAAAATTTACTAACTCAAATGGTTATACTACAAATCAGCAGATTTTACCTTTTTCTGAATTAGCAATCTATGTCGAGCACGACAAAGGATTGCACTTGAAGAATAATATTGAGTAATTATTTGTTTTTACCAATGTCAGCAATGCCTTGGCCCATGATATAAGCCATTAATGATCCTATGACAAGTTGCAGTTCTTCCATCCCCATGTCTAGACCTAAAGCCCTATTTCCTACTGGGACAACAACTGCAATCGCCATTGCCCACCATTTTTTACTTTTCCAAAATTGTTTTTCGATTTTTACTTCTTCCATAATAAATGTTTTATACACTAAATTATAATGAATAAGTTTTTAATTATAGCTGGGCCTTGCTGTCTTGAGAGCGAGGATCTTGTCATGAAAGTGGCGGAAACAGTTGCAAGTGTCAAAAATGAAAATATAGAAGTATATTTCAAAGGTTCGTTCGATAAAGCGAACAGAACATCTATCAATAGTATTCGTGGCCCTGGAATTGATCTTGGACTAAAATGGCTACAAAAAGTAAAAGACGAATTCGGGCTACCAGTGGTTACTGATATACATTATCCAGAACAAGCAAGTATAGCCGCCGAAGTTTGTGACGTTTTGCAAATTCCAGCATTTTTATCGCGGCAAACCGATTTATTATTAGCCGCCGCAAAAACAAATAAAATTATTAATATCAAAAAAGGACAATTTCTTTCTCCTTATGATATGCAACATGTTGTTAAAAAAATAAAAAATTCAAAAATATGGCTCACCGAAAGAGGTAGTAGTTTCGGATATAATAATTTAGTCGTCGATATGCGATCAATACCAATAATGCAAGAATTAAAATGCCCAGTTATTATTGACGCATCCCATGGAGTACAGCTTCCTGGTGGACTTGGCGCGGCAAGTTCTGGTGATAGAAAATTTGTTCCAATTATTGCGAAAGCGGGCGTAGCCGCTGGCGCAAATGGATTGTTTGTTGAGACTCATATTGATCCTGATAATGCTGTTTCTGATAAAAATAGCCAATTAAATTTAAAAGATTTTAGACAACTTGTTTGTGATTGTTTCTCGATATATGGGGCGATGGGGCTCGCCCCATTTTTTTAGAATCCAGAATTATTGTTTAAAGTCGGAAATTTTGTGAGATTGAAAAAAGACCGCCTCTTTTATTTTGGCCACCTCGTTGTTTTTAAGATATTCGGTAAGATAATCTAAGTTGTCGCTCCTACTCATGTTCTCCGAGGCTGGGAGCGGCCTTATGTTTAGGTAATGATTTGGGTATATAGTTTTTCCTGAAAGGTTTCCTGACTTTATCTCTTGTTTTATATTTGATATTGGAATTATGTGATCAAAATGTATAACCCCCTCTCGTCTTAACTCACTTATCTCATCAATAGAAAGCTCGTTTGGTAAAGAATATTTATTTTTTATTTTAATCGGTAATCTTTTCCATTCGTTTTGTATATGTTTGTCAAATCCATTTTGGTTGATTCGGTGCGAAAAACTACAATTTACATTATTTTCTTTAGCAACTTTTCTTAGGGATTGTTCCCTGCGGTCTCTTGAATTTAATTTCCTATATCTCTCTGGATCGTTTTGCTTTAGGTTTTTGAACCAAACTTTGGTTTGAGATTTACGATTTTCCCTGAAGTTTTCATCTTCAGCATATTTCTTTTTGCTAATCTCACTCTTGCATTGCTTGCATTCAAAACCTTCAAGCCTACCTGTTTTTTTTGAGAAGCGAAAATGCTCTTTGTTTTTTACTTCCCCACAAATTTTACACTCAAATCCCTCTCTTGCGGCAGTTTGCATTCTTCTTAGTATTCTATTCAATTTAGCCGCGAAAGAATTCATTTGCCTCAAAACCTCCTTGTTGATTTGGACTCCAAAACTTGAGTAAAGCTGATTATATTTTCTATCATGACTCTTTACTTTCTTGAACTCTTCTTTGTGGCTGGAGATTAGTTCCTTCTGCGAAAGCTTTTCCAATTCTTTGTGTTTGATACGCTTTTTCTTCGCGGCCATGCTCTCTTCTATTGTTAGGCCTTTTAATACTTTTATGTCTGGATGATGCTTAAAAAGGAATATTTCGTCCAACTTTTCATGTATCGATCTCCTTTCTTCGACACTGGCTTGAATTATCTCGCGGCCATATTCGACTAACCCGCGCTTATCAATTAATTTTCCATCAAAAATATTTAAAAATTTTAATACTGACTCTTGTCGAGATATTGTCAACATATTTTCATGATAATTCTTATAATGTACCCCTAAATCATCAAGTTTTTTTGAAAGTCCGTAGTCTACGCAGCTTAAAAATAAGGTGCCCCCTGCTCCAGATTTGTGTGGTTTGATTCGATTATCTAAATATCCAGCCCAGTAATTGACCCCACCATCTTCAAAGTTCCCAGGGAGCATTAGCTCATCTCTTTTTACGCTTATATACTTTCCGCAGTATTTTATTATTTTTGTTATGCGACTTCTGGTCAAAAGGAACTCGTAAGCTGTTTTGCGCGGCCTACAAGTAAAGCCCATGCAATCTTGTAGAAATCTTGCTAACTCAAAGTTTTTTGTTATAATACGTATTTTTATTTTTGATTTTTTTCTTAAATCAAGACATGATGCTAATGAATCTATACAGCCAGCAATATATTTTTTGCTATCTTCTGAGTTTAGTTTATTTATTAGATAATTCTCTGTCATGTAGTATATTATATCCAAAAATTAAAAAAATACCCCCGCCTATTTTTTTTAGTTAAGCGGTTTTGAGCATTTTAATGCTAAACTAATTAAAACGAAAAAAGGGGGTGGGTATGCCTACGCATTATATAATTTTTAAAATGAAATTTGTTTTGCTTTGGATGAAAAGTACCCTTGGAGGCATCTGCGTTGCAGTTAAAAAATAAATGTTTTAAAAAAAGGGTACGGTTAATGTTTTTTAATACAAAGTATATACTTTCCACATTTCTTTTTCTTGACAATATAATTTTTAATATGTATGTGCATTTTTTTTATTCTACGCCGTTACGATGAGAGATTGCAATGTGGCGAGACTTATGAGCTTCATAAGCTTCTTTTTCTTCTTTTGTCAAAGTTGGTTGAATGTAATCACCTTTGAGTTCGATGACTTCAAATGTTGCTTCAGGAGAAAATCCCAATCTGGATTTGATAACCTTGCCGATCTGATAGTTTTCTTGTGATACAATCAAATCCATTTCTTCGCCTACTTTGTAGGTAAAGCGGGAAGGAACTTCGAGAAGGCGGGCTTTGATGATTTTTTTCATGGTAGTTTTTTTTCGTTATGGTTAATCTTAATCTTCCCCTAGTTTGACAGAAAAAAGCGTGAAGTCAACCTTTTTTGTAAAAAAAAATGCAAAATTGCATTTTATCTTTTAGTAAAACAGTAACAAGCTTCTTGACCACTAAACCAAAATTTTGCAAATTCAACTTGCCCAGTTGTAACGTTTAAGAGTTTTGCAAGGGTAAATTTCCCGTTTCTTCTATCAGTTTCGAGAATCGTTCTTTCGCAAAATTCATTTTTAAGGACAAATGGGAAGTTCTTGCGGATGTCTTGGGATAGCATATTCATTTTTTTCTTTCGTTATGGTTAATCTTAATCTTCCCCTAGTTTGACAGAAAAAAGCGTGAAGTCAATCTTTTTGCAAAAAAAAATGAATTTTTTTTTTGGGCAGCTTTTGTAATACTTTTACCAGTAAATATAAGTTGGGGAATATTCCCCAATTTCTGGGATTGGGGAATATTCCCCAATCAAATAAAAGCCCCGCCGAGGATCACCATCAACCTCGACGGGGCAGAATAACCATAAGAAATTATTTTTTATTCACTTTGCCTGTAAATAAAATGCCTTCGATTGACATTGTATTTAATCTTGCTTCTTTGTAATGAGCGTTAATTTTTTCTTTGTTATTAGCAATAAATTTTTTTAATTGTGTGGATAATTTATTCATAGTTGTAAATTAGTTTTTGTTTTTTGTGTTTATGTTCTCTATTTGATTTGCAATATGGGCAAGAACCTCCTGGGCGACAGCTCTTGTCAAATTTTCCTGATTTGTAATAAGGTTTGCGATATTCTTTTTTATGTTTAATTGATTTTTCCAAGCTCATTAGATAATAGATTGATAATTTACTATTTTCCCGCCCACAATATCAGAAAGTACACTGTAATAAGCAGAGATAGTGTCTTCGATGTCAAAAATCTTTTCCTTGTTTTCAGGATCGTTTTTTTGTACATAATCTAATAAATCTTCATAGTAAACGAGATCAGCTCTACAAGCTTCGTATTCTTCCCAATTCAAATCAGAATGAGGAAGACGTTCGATGGAATCAGTGTTTGAGAGTGTTTCAATGGTCATGGTTAATCTTAGGTTATACAAATGAGAATGACATAATTCCCACAAACGTCAAGCTTTTCTAAAAAAAATAAAATTTTTTTTGTAGTAAAGTTGGCACGGGGCGGGTGCCAGCTTTTGTCAGTCATGCAATAAAAAAACTGCTATGCGGCTTTGATATGTTTATTGATAATATCATTTAAATTATAAATGAAGCCCCAAAGTTTCTCTGAGTAGCGGATGCTTTTAAGACGCTTTTGGCGAAGCTCTCTTGCTTTCTTTTCAAAATACTCTGCTTGTTGGAGCATTTGCTGCTCTCTTTTATCACGTAAGGATGCTTCCGCTTCCATACGTTTGAGTTTCTTAATAAGGAAGTACTTAGATTGATTTTTCATAGGCTATAAAATGAGAATGACATAATTCCCGCAAACGTCAAGCTTTTAGGTGAAAAAAGTGAACTTTTTTTAATTGGGGAATATTCCCCAACTCCTGCGATTGGGGAATATTCCCCAATCAAATAAAAGCCCCGCCGAGGATCACCATCAACCTCGACGGGGCAGAATAACCCATTAAATTATTTCATGACTATTAAAAGAATAATAGTTATTAAGATATCTAATAACATCCTCGGCTTGTGGGTAATGAATCTTTGGCATACTGCCATGACTATTCCCCAGCCTATATTCAAAATAAGTTTTTTTATCAACTATTACTAAATGATCCATTTTATTCTTCTTTTTTGTCAAGTTTTTGATTTTGTCCATAATACTCATCATATGATCTTTCAATTTGTTTTTTTGTTTGTTTATCTTCGAAGTAAAATTGCAAATACATTAAGAAAAATACAGTAGCAAAAATTAAATTGCCAAAGATAATAACAAGTAAGATATTTTGTAAGATATTCATTTTTGTTTTTGGTTAAATACGTTTACCATTGTGGAGGAAACGGCGTTCATGTCAACAGCGTTTTCGTCATTTTCATCAAATTTTTCATTTTTGGCTTCAAGTTGTTCAAACTCATCCTCGACATCTTCTCTTGTAGTGGTAAGCAATCCATTTTCAGAAAATGTTTTGTCCGATTCAACTTCGGATTTCAATTCATTAAAAAAGTTTTGGTCGAGTCCTAGTTCTGAGAGAGCTTGTGAGATATGTTTCATAATTTTTTTGTATTGGGTTATTCTTAAGGTTATGTCTACGAGAATGACAGAAATTCAATAAACGTCAAGCTTTTCTGTAAAAAAAATAAATTTTTTTTAAATTGGGGAATATTCCCCAACTCCTGCGATTGGGGAATATTCCCCAATCAAATAAAAGCCCCGCCGAGGGTCACCATCAACCTCGACGGGGCAGATTAACCCATTAGAAAACTAAATCTGGTTCATCAGGTAAGAAAGAAACGTCTTTGATTTGAGCATCCACCCATTGCGATCCCCATTGGGTCTCGCCCTTTGGGGCAAGTTCTGGGTAGGCTTTTAACGCCTCCTCTTCCGTGTCAAAGGTGTCGAGATAGTCAATCCGAGTTTGCCCCGCAAGGACGGAGTGAGAAGGATACCCATCGTATTTGTAGCCCTTGACTACAAGGCCGAAATCATCATGGTGAAGTTGAAGGTAGTCGTAATCTTGATTCATTTTTTTTTCTTTCTGGTTAATGCGTTTTATTCTGGTTAATTACTTTAACTTGTTAATCAATTTTGCGTTTTTGAATAAATTTTCAACAGCTTTTTTATCTGTGGCAGAAGCGTATCCAATATGTTTTTCTTTATGATTATCCCAAACTTGAACAGTGTAACAGTCGGGGTTACGAATTGAATTGTAGATATCACCCATGTCTTTGGGCTCATCTGTAAGCAAATCCATGCTGGAAGGTAAACCGCCTTGGGTATTAAATTGTACTGCGAATCTTTTCATTTTTAATAATTAGGTTATCAAATCATTTTATACTGTCTAATTTTGGTTAATTAGTTTAACTTGTCAAAACAAATTTTCATCTTTTTTTGTATCAGTAGCGAGAATTTTTACAATCCTATCTCTTGAAAAAGAGTCAAGTTTATGTACAAGAATCCGCCGAGCTTTTTCTGCATCTTCATCCCTGACGTTGACAAGGTAAGTTGAGGGAAGCGTATCGTCGCCCAACCTTACACGCCCACCAGTACCAGTGCCAATCGGGTTGTCAATTCTGTTTTTTTGTTCGCTCACGCTAATTTGAATTTCTGCGGCGGCAAGCCTGTTTTTGACATCTTGAATTGCGATGTCGGCATAAACGTAATAAGGAGTGATGGTGTAGTGAGGCGTGTGCTGGTATATAGTGGTCATGGTTTATCTTAATCTTCCCCCAGTTTGACAGAAAATCGGGTTAAGTCAACCCTTTTTTTACAAAAAAAATATTTTTTTTAAATTGGGGAATATTCCCCAACTCCTGCGATTGGGGAATATTCCCCAATCGGTTAGTAGGTCCCCTTATACGGTTTATTATGTTTAAATAAAACATAAGAATATTCCAGTGATAATAGCAAGAATAATGATTTCCATTAGTGAGCCATATACGCTTTTGGTTTGTTTGAACATTTGAGGAAACATGCTGTACAGTTGTTACCAGCACAAGAAGCAAGTTTTGCCCGTTCCTTTTGGGGAAGTGCCTTCCAACCCTTCTTTCCTAGACGGTGAGCGTGGATAGTGGCAGGGCAAATCATATGGCCATCAGCTTTTGCCTTGGCTTCATCGGTATAAACGGCTGTGCCTCCGTCGAGACCTTCAACCTGTGGGGCAGGTTCATCCAATTCCAATGCGGAAGGGCGAACAACAACATTACCCAAAGCAGCCAACTTGCGTAGGTGAGGAAGTTGTTCCTCCCGAACGTGTTCACGGGTTGGAATCCAAAAATTAATGGTTGGAAAATTCTTCGCAATCCTAACCCAACAATCAATATAAGCAGGGTTAAAAAGATCGCCCGAATCATGGACACGGAAAAGATCCGTGTTAAGATTCTTAAGTTTTTTCTTTTCGCCTTTCTTAAAATAGGCTTTTTCAATTTGGTCACACATCTCTTTGACAAACGTGTCCCCGTTGTCTTCCCGAATAGATTGCAAGACAAATTCAGCCTTTTTTTGCAAAGAGTCCCGAACATTGGGGAACAAATACATTCCCTTGCAAGCATAGCAAGAAGAGCAAATGAGCTTTGACAGCTCTTTTTTTGCTTTTTTGTAGAGGTTCATAACCAGCTTAGCAGCGGGGCAGAATTTCATTGCTGGGATGTTAAAGCCCTTGCAGGGCATCTTTGAAGGGTCGCTTAATAAGTTAATCATGCCCCCAATAATGACAGAAAATCTTCCCAGGTCAACAACTTTTTCGCAAAAAATTAAAAAACTTTTTTTTGCTTGACTTCGGGAAGATTGGGGAATATTCCCCAATTGCTGCGATTGGGGAATATTCCCCAATCAAATGAGTGCAGAGCGGAGGCATTTTATTCTCCACGAATGTATTTTCCGAATTCTTCGTTGCTCATTTCGGATGTCCCACCTTGAGGTTCGCAGAAAACAACCTCTGCATTTTGCTTCCATGCCTTGCTTATTTCGTAATCTGCATCCATTTTGTTTAAGGCTATCTCTTGAGCTTTTTGAGGCGACTCCGCATCAACTTCATAGGTGCGATAGGTCGTGCTAGCCATTTCTATTTCGTAAGTTTTTGTTTTCATTTTTATGTTATGTATTGTTAATCATGTATTATATTTCTATCTCTCCTTCGCGGTAAAATATATCATGTTCAAAATGATAGTATTCATGTTGCTTTTCTTTTTTATTCCATACATAAAGAATTGTTCCTGCTTTGCTAGCCATTGGTACTTCTGTACCTCCGCAAGCTACATCATAGTTAGGATGAAAAAATTCAAGTGGTCGAGGGTAATCAAATTTCATAGTCTATTAGTTTGTGAATTTCTTTGTCTTTTGCAAGCCTTTTTTAATTGTTTGCGTAATAAATATCTAAAAACTTATGAAAAACTTCCGCAAGTTCTTCGGTTTCATCTCCGTCAAGAGGTTCCATTTCATTGATTTCTCCAATCAATTTATCTAATCCAAATACAAATTCATCGAATAATTGATGAAGATCTTCAGAAGAGATTGCTAATTTACGAGAGAGTGTGTCTAATTGTTTTTGCATTGTTTATCGTTCCACTTTAATAATAGCTCTTCCCTCTGTCGAGAAAAAAAAGTCTGCATACTTAGTTTTTTTGACTGGGTTACCAGTGCCGCAATAAACGAATGAATCATTTTTATATGGGTCATAAGTTACACGATCACCAGAAACCGCCCGAAGTCCAACAAAGTTTTCCAAGTAGCCAACGACAAACGCATGGACATTCTTGCGTTGTGTTTTGCGGACTAGTTCCCTGCCAATGCTTTGAACTAGAAATTTTGGGTTTTTAATAGCCAATTCCTTAAAATGTCCTTTGACTAAACCATCTTGCTGAACTGAATAACAATTTTTGTGAAGGTTGCGGTAAACCTTTACTGGTTTAAGGTGATTGATAAGATACCTTGGGTCTTTTCGCTTCTCTGCGGGTAATAAGTTAATCATGCTTTACAGAATGTGGAAAGCGGGGAGGGTGTCAAGCTTTTCAGCGAAAAAAGTGAAAAAAAATGAAAAAACTTTCGATTGGGGAATATTCCCCAACTGCTGCGATTGGGGAATATTCCCCAATCATAAAAAACCCCGCCGAGAACCAAGTCAACAAGCTCTCGACGGGGCGAATCACACAATGATAACAAACTTATTTAGATAAACTTAAAATACCCTCATATCTAAAAGAACGATAACCCTTGCGGTTATAACACCAAGTCCGAATACCAATATTCTCCTTGCCGAGTTTTTTGTTTCCGAACTTATGTTTATAATGAAAAGCGTTAATCTTATACAGATCAACATCCCCATTTTTATCTTGATAAACAAGATTCATTTTTGGAGCAAAGAAGTTAGTGATTTTTTTGATAATGTTCATAGTTTATTAGTTTGTGGATTTTTGTATTTTTGTCAATAATTATTTTCTTTTTGGGCAAAGAATTTTTAATTTACTAAGAGCAAGAAGTTTTGCCATTGTGTCGGAATTCATTTCATCTAATAGATGATCAATTAGTTGGCGGCGATTTTTCCCGTCAACGTGAGGCGGTACATCTTGCTCAATATCTTTAATAGAGAAATCAAGGATTGTTTCTTTTGGAGTGTGCATCATGTTTATCATTATGTAGTTAGAATCTGAGACAAGTGAATGCCAATGAATAAAATCGTCACCCCCAGAATAAGCTCAATAATTATTCCCAAATTATATGTTACTAGCTCACTCCAAGTTATTTCGGCCATTTCGCTGAGTTTCCCAGTTGCCGAAATCATTAGCAAAAATCCAATTATCAGTACTATTGTTCCAATCATGATTACTCCTTTAATAGGTTATCAGGGTAAACAAATTCATTGATTGAATAATCGTAAACTTTTCCATTTTCAAATAAAACATCTTCTGGCCCACAATAAGAAACGGGCTTGTTGTTTCTATATCTTATAAAATAAGGATGGGAATCTGGGATGTTATATTCTTTATCGCATAGAATGGGCATCTTGCCATCTTTGTCAACTGCTCTATAAAAATTATTTTTCATTTTTCATCTTGTCTTCATAATAATTTCCGTATTCTAAATTAGGATGAGATTCTGTCAAATCAAAAAGTGCATCCAAATACTTTTGTCCAAAGGTTGCAAGTTCCCAAAAAATCCCAATGCCGTCGTTATTGCTGTGTTCAAATGGTCTTGAACCAACAAAACTAAGCTCCCAGCCTTCTCCACTTTTATCCCAAGAGGCTAGGGTATAACAATACTCCTTTTCCTCTCCATCGACTTTCATTTTGTCCCATTTGACAATCTCCCAGTAAATTTCTGGAGTTTTGTGAAGGGTTTTGGTTTGGCGGAATTCTAAATCTTTAATTTTAATCATGGTTACATATTAGAGGTTTGCGTAATATTCGTCAAGCCATTCTTTCAGAGTTTCTGAAAAAAGTTCAGTGTCGTCCCCGTCCATTGGCTCATCAGCGTAAACGAAATCGAGCTTGCGAACAACTTCGGCGAATAGGTCAGACAGGAAAATGGATGAAACTCCCAGTCTTTTTGCGGCATCTTCGAATTTATCTTTCATAGTTATGAGAATGACAGAAAATTAGGTCAAGTCAACCCTTTTTGTAAAAAAATAAATTTTTAGGTTGGGGAATATTCCCCAATCGCAGGAGTTGGGGAATATTCCCCAATTTTGCCCCCGCCAAGCAAAAAGGTAAACTTGGCGGGGGCTATTAGGGGTACTTTATGCCTCGACTAGTTCAGCTTCAGCTACGTTGTCGAACAGGGCGTGAAGTTGGGTAGAACGATTAGGGAGTAGTCCCAAGTTACCTTTCCAGACTTCCGAAAAGGAGTTGTATAGGGAATAGAGGTTGCGATCTGAGAATTCGCTATGGTTTGGGGTATTCCATTGATCCACGATGTCAGCAATTTGAGTTTTGGAGCAAGCACCATTTTGATAAGCTTGGATAATTAAATCGTTTGCCTCTCGATTCGATCCGAGGTCGTAACCCTTGTAGCTTTCAACCCTTTTTTCTTGGCCTTGCCAAGATTCACGAAGCTGGCCGATAGCATTGGCGATCTTGTGAAAAATATTTCCAGCGATGTTTACATTGTCAATGTTTTTTGTATGGCGACGAGCGATGACAATTTCATTGTTGAAAACGAGGTTGGAGCATACAAAAGGAGCATCACCCGCCATAATGCCAGCGGGAAAACATTTGTCATGCCCATTCCGCAAACCAACAACAGTTGCACGATCTGGATTTTCGGGAGCATTACGATCTTGCACCTGCATAAGACCAAAATAACGCTGGCCAAATCGGGCAAGGTTGTGGTTTTCTGCCACAACGTCAAACCCGTTTGCGTCCAACTTTTCTTTTGTTTGCTCGATCAAAAATTCGTGACTGATCGGAGTCCACGTATCGGTTTTTTGTGGGGTTTCCACAGAGTAAACGTCTTCGAGGGTAGCTTGAGTGCGGTCAGATCCGCAGATGTTGATGTTGAGTGTTTTCATAATTTATCAGTTTTTTTAGGTTAATAATCAGGTTTAATTAAATAGATTTTTTATTCGGTGTCAAATCTTTTTTTGTACTTTCCTTTTCTTGGGATTAAATTTTTTTTGACCTTGTGTGGGCGGGACTTTGACCAAATCCCATGTTTTATTCTTACCTTAATTTTCATACTTCCTAGTATGGTGATTTTTTTAATTAAGTCAAGTTAATTGGATAAAAAAATAAAAATTTTTTGAGATTTTTTAGAATTGGGGAATATTCCCCAACTCCTGCGGCTGGGGAATATTCCCCAATTTAATGGTGGGCCGTGCAGGATTCGAACCTGCGACCAAGGGATTATGAGTCCCCTGCTCTAACCACTGAGCTAACGGCCCTTATTTATAATATTTTTTAATGAAATTGGTACTGGAGAAGGGATTCGAACCCTCACGCCCAAAGGACAACGGATTTTAAGTCCGTAGCGTCTACCATTCCGCCACTCCAGCATTATTTATTTTCAAATATTTTTTTTAAGTCTAATGGTGTTATTTCTAAATCAAATCTTTGTTTTATCTGCTCTGATATGAAGAAGAAATTTTTACCACTAATGCATTGGCCGCCCTTTAATGTTATTTGATAATTTGTACTTATTTTTTCTATGGTTAATAAGTTTTTTATTTGATCAAATGTAGGGCGTAAGATCACATAATTAAATTACACGCTTGATAGGTATTCGATTATTTTATCTTTACAAGTTTTTGTTTCGTAAAGTGCTTTTTCGATTTCGTCCCGCCCAAGATGGAATTCCATGGAAATCCTAGACCAACTAATAAACTCTGATATAAGATCGTTGCTACTAAGCGTATCGTAGTAGTCTTCAATCAATTCAGCAATTTCTTTTGCGTTCTGTCCAAGTTGGTGTTTAATCATTTCTTTATCATTCATACTATAAGTATCTCGGTTTTTCTGATTTAAGTCAAGTTATTATTTTTATGATAGTCAAATTTTTGCTATATGTGCATCAAGTTGGGCGAGGACAGATTTTTTGTTACCCTTGAAGCCGAACTCGCTTTTCACAATAGCGTATGCAGAACGTCCATGACGTTTCATGCCCAAAGTTTCAAGTTTTAGAGCAGAGCGTAGAGTTTTAATGCGGAAGGCTTTAATGTTTTCTTTCCCTGAGATAATCATAGTTTTTATGTGTTATGGTTAATAATTTATGGGTTAAAATTAAACGTTTGCGTAGTATTCGTCAAGCCATTCTTTCAAAGCTTCTGAAAAAAGTTCAGTTTCGTCGCCATCCATCGGTTCGTCAGCATAAATAAAATTGAGCTTGCGAGCAACTTCAGCGAACAAGTCAGAGAGGAAAATACTGGAAACTCCCAGTCTTTTTGCAGTGTCATCTAATTTATTTTTCATAGTTATGAGAATGACAAATTATCAGATCATGTCAAATCTTTTTCTGAAAAAATTTTAATTATTTTTATGCCTTAGTTTAAGGTAAGATTGCTTTACTGAAATTTTATTATTATTAACTAGATGTAGATAATCTACATATTGGATACCTAGCTCTTCAGCTTTGAGTCGATGATATAAATCATTATAACCAATATCGCTTTCTGTTATTTTAACATTATTTATTTGCGATTGATTAATTCGGACTACATTATTTGTGGCGCAGCCTGATAGAAAAAGTAGTATTATTAAGTATTTCATTTCAGATTTTCATGAGTTTAGAAATGAGGTATCCGTCATTATGCTTTCCTCCTTGCGATTTATAGTGATGACCCTCTTCATAGTTATCATTATTAATGATGGTGTACTTGTTTTCAGTATCGAGTTGTTCCTTGCAATATTGCTCAAGCTTCTCTTTCGATTCGCTAATGACCATGAGCCTTGTCTCACGATCCCACATTTCTCTTTCATAGTAGAAGAATAATCCGTACATAATAATTAATAATTAAAGATTGAATTTCATGCTTTCATCTCATTCTTAACTTGATGGTATGTCTCTGACGACAGGAAGACTTCCTTTACGTAATCTGCATCATCCCCTTTTGCCATGGTCTTAATTACTTCTGATGCAGAAACCTGTTGCCTCCATGTTCTCGCCCATTTAATAACTACTGGTAAAGAAGCATGCTCTTTGGCAAGTGCGTCAAGCTGTTCTGAATTAATATATCCGTGTTGTGAAATTATATCTTTTAGTATGTTCATTGCTTAGTTATTATTTGCACTATCTGCGATTTTTGCCATTCTAATTATTTCTTCCTCAACGAATTGCTTCGACTCAGCATCAGCTTTGGGATTTTTCAGAACTTCAAGCAGCACAGGGATAATCCCCGACCACTTTGGTGTTATGTCAATTTTTTTCATTATTTAAGCAGTTTTATATTCAAAAATTTCTTGTGTTTCTAGCTCATGGGTTTCCCAAGGATCAAAATCTTCTTTTAAAATGAAAGCAATGCATGTCCATTTATTCTTATGTTTCTTTGTATTAAAAGCAAAAGTTTTATTTTGGAATGGTACGTCTTCCCAGAAGTCTGTCTCTCTATTTAATTGTTTATTCGATTCAATTTCTTTTATTTTTGAAAGATGTTTGTCTTTGATGTATTTAATTATATTGAGTGGAATTTTCATGGCTTCAATTATTACAGATTATTTCTTAATGTCAAACACTTTTGAGAATTTTTCGTCGAATTCCTTTAGTTAGCATTTGTTTTTTTTGCATCTCTTCGTAACTGATAAATCCAGTCTTCGATTGGACGTAATTCTTCTAACAACTTATGCCATTTGTCTATGGTATAGCCCCCAACTTGATGAGTAATAAACCATATATATTCGCTATTTTTATAATAATTCTCTAGAATAATCTTTTCTCCATCTGATGGGATTATCCAACATCTTAACCAAGTCGTGCCCGTATTACATTCATAATCCTCAACTTTGACATAAACACCACCTGACGGGAAGTCGCATTTTCTTATGCTGGCAGGTATGATTTCTGCATCTACTGGTTGACTTTTTATGCGTTTATTGTTAATTAAATATATTTTCATATTATCTTGATCCTCTATTAGTATTTGAGTAATAATTTTCTCTAGCTTGTCTACAGTTGCTTTCTACAATTTCTTGTTCAATTAAATTGTTTATGCGAGATAAATCTTCTATTTCTATTTCACAATGATGTTCAATGAGTTGAGCTACTTGCTCTGATATTCCATAATTTTTCATGACTCCAGAATGACAGAATTTATTCGTGCGTCAAGTGTTAAATAACAATAGTTAAGCGTCCTTTTTCGAAAACATCATCGTACTGAGTGGTACCAGATGGATCTATAGTAAGTTCCAACCTATGCAATGGGTAACACTCATCAGCCGCTTGGTCGTAGATTGTGACGTCTTGTTGTTTTTGCTCAGGAGAGAGTTGAGCGAGGAATTTTTCTAATTTTTGGTAAGTCATGGTCGCAATAATGATGGATAATTTCGGCGCGTCAAGACTTTTTTTGTTCTTGGATTAGTTTTTCTGCTTCGACACGGATTGGCTTATTAGCCTCATGAAAAAAAGTGTATAATATTATATGAGCAAATATAAAAAGTTAACTATCACTCTTTTATTTGGCGCATTAACTTTATTAAATATTGTATCTTATTCTGTTGCACAAAAACAACAAAAGCAAATTAACCAATTAAATTCGCGGCAAGAATCAATATATAAAATCATTATGCTGCAAAATAAAATAAACCAACTAAAAGAACAAAAAAAAGAACAAGATTATTTGAGTAAGTTGAGTTAATCTTCGACTTCTGCAAATTCAATATGGAAATTGCCATCTTGTTTCCACTCCTTTTGTTTAAAAAAATATTCTTCTGCTATTTTATATCTTTTTGTAGGAAAGTAAGCTATGTCTACTGGTCGAGTGACTGGTTTTGTGCTTCCATCCCAGAGAGCATCAACTATTACTTTATTTGGGTCAAAAAATTTTGTATAGTATAATACTGCTTTGTATTTCATATTATTTCCTTATAAATAAAAAGCCGCCGATCTCTAGCTCAAGAAGGTGGGGAAAATGACTAAAGAAGGGCGACTAGGGTATTATAGGTTATAAGTCCAGCATGACCACAACCATATATATATTAACCTAATGATAGGATTTTTTCAAAGCTTGAGTTTTACTAGCTCTGAACTTAACGATAGTATCTTTTTTGTTTATTTGTTGTATAATGTTTATTTACCAGTTTTTTATTACGAAATATATTGTTGCCGATAATATTAAGTAAATTCCCAATGCGCCAGTTATCGCAAAAATTTTATCAAGTAAAGTTGGTATGTATTTTATTTCGCTTTTATTTATTTCGCTTTTATTTGGTTCTCTTTTATTTGGCGAGCTCTTTTCTGTAGTTGTCACGGGCGGCAACTCATCTTCATTAAATATCTTAAAAAATTCTTCCGTTATATTCATCTGCTCTTTTAATCTTGGGCTAGGCTTTCTTATTTCTGGTCTTCTTATTTCTGGATTATTTATTTGAGCCTTCCCCGATACTTGATGAACTTCTGGATTATTAATCGGTTCGCGAGGAGTCCGTAGCTTCATTGAGGTACAACTACAAGCACACAACAGTAAGAATAAAAATTTCAGCTTCACATTTTTTATTATTATTTGAAATCAACTCAAAAAACCTCAAAAATTATTTAATATAATTAAATTGCTCGAAATCTTCTTGATATTTATCAAAGATTACTTCCTTCTGGGCAGCGGTTAATTCGATTGTTCCGTTTGTTTTATTTGTTAAAGGAATTTTTGCTTTTAAAAACTTTTCTAATTCATTTATTTCTTCGAGTTTAAATATTTGGATATTATTTGCCCCTTTTAAAAATGACGATTGGGGCTTGATGTGAATATCCTCGCTTAATAATACAATATCTTTTATAAAATCATCAATAGATAAATTCTGGCGACCAGTCCTATATTTGCACTTAATTGGTAAATCGGGGCGTTTGAGCACTAAATCTTTATACATGCTCATAAATCGATCATAAGGATTTCTTACTAATGTAAAATTTATATTGTTATTATTTAATGCTGTAGAAATATTAATGTATTTAACTTGAGTAGCTGCATGGAATTTTCTATAACATTTGCCGTCAATAGTTTTTTCATTATTTTTTAATAATAATTTTTTTATTGATGTATTGCCGCATTTTGTTATGCCCCAGAAGTTTAACCCCCAGTCATTCCATTCTGATATATTTAATTTTTTATATTTGGCGCTCATTAAAAATAAAGTAGTATAATACTCGATCAGCTTTACAATGTCAATAAAATCAATCCAATAATTTCTGAGCTAATATGTTTTATTTATTTACTACAATTTCTGCTTTAATTAAATCATAGATATATATGTCGCTATGTGCGTCTTTATAAAAATCTACATATTCTTCGGCAATATTAAATGAACCACTTTCATGTAAGATATAATCGGCTACATCATTTTTTAATTTAACTTCATATCTGTGATGAATGGGGCGTACAATATAATTATGTCCAGTTGGATAATCATCATCTGTAAAATTATTATCAATTGAATATTGCTCCGCTTCGCCCCTCGTCAGAAAAACGGGCGATACATCAGGATAATTAACATCGTATGCTTGATAGTATGTTTTATTTGATTCAACTATCTTTGGTTTATTTGTTTCATTTATTTGTTGAATTAAATTCTCGGCTGTAGTATTGTTATTTGGCGTGGCGCAGCCAGATAAAAATAATAGTGCAATTAACTTATTTGGATTTTTCATATTTCGCAGTTTTTTCTTTCTTCTCTAATTGCTCAAGTAAATCTATTTTATTATTTACCCAATCTTTTATTTCGCTTTCAGTAAATTGGCCGAACCAATGTTTTAGATACCGATCTAGTGCTAGATGCTTCGTCATGTTTTTTTTGTGAAATTAATGTTGGGCTTTTATGTGCTTACCCAACAGGCGGATTATATTAACCAGAGATTAGATGAATGAACGATTCTCCGACACAATGCCTGTTATCAAGCTTTTATGCAGTTACTTGATAAGCGATGAAAATGACCAAGGTGTATATAAGACCCCGCTGCAATACTTTTTTTTTGAAATTCATATTTTGATTGTTTTTATTTTATCAAAATTGGTTTGTATTTGCCCTATAGGAAAATATAAATAACTTTGTTTCTATTACAGGGATTAGCCGCTTTTTCTTTTTATTTTGATTAATTCTAAATTTTCAAAGTCGAGCTGTTTATTGAGTCAGATATTACTTTTTTAATGTTTTTTAGCTCAATTAAGCACTCTTTTAAGTCATTTACTTCAATATTTGAGCTTAATTTTTCATTTACTTTGTTTAATGCTCTCTCTAATGTGTCACAATATGCTATAAAATAATATTTAAATTTGTTTTTTCTCTTTAAATTTGGATTGGAAGGCTCCGCTACCTCCCTTTTTTCTTCAATTATTAAGTTCAGATCGTCCGCCCGACTGATTCGATAATTTGCTATTTTTATATTCATTTTTTAATTATTTATGTCGTACATAATACTCGATTTTCCCTTTGTTGTCAAGGGTTTATCGGGTTTTTTGAAAAAAAATAAAATTAAGGTATATTTTATATAATTAGCTCGCGCACTACCCAACAACCCACATTAAATCTAAATTTAATATTTCTGATATATTTTTTTATATATCTCTTGTATGTGTTTATTCTTTTATATATCTATGATTGAGTGGTATATGGTAGTATTATAAGGAATGGGTAAAAGGGGGGATACGAAGGTAAGGCGAAGGGCAGGTGAAGGTATAATCTAAAAGGGTAACGGAATAATTATTTAGAATTATCTTCTAAAAGTTTATTTAAACCATCTTTTCCTTGATAATATAGTTTACCGTCTCGCACTTGGTTTAAAGCTATTTTAGCATACTTGTATGCTGCTTGTTTCCCTAGTATCGTATTGTAGCTAACAATAGTTTTATCATCATTGTTACAAACAATATATCTCTCATTTGTAATTGTATTATTATTCTTTTGTAACTGCATTATTGAAATTATTAAATCACTTTTAAAATTAATTAAGATACCTCGATTAAAGCTTCATGTATTAAATGTCTTGTTTCGTAATCGAAAATTCTGCCATTTTCATCTTGAGGTAATTCTTGTAAAATATCTTTAAAGTTAATTTTTAATAATTCTGACAAACATGCAATTTTTCTATATATCCCAATTTCTTTATATTTGAGAATAGCCCAAGCTGTATCAATTTGAGCATCATTTGCATGGTTGATTGCGTCCAGTAACGTCTTCATATAATATATAGCTATGTATATATTAATTATAAAGCTAATTTATTTCAATAATAATAGATACCCGCCAAAAAAAAGAGGGGGATTTCTCCCCCTCTTCTCGAACAGCACATACAACTTAGGAATAAATTTCTGAACGATTCTTCTTCTTACCTTTGATTTCTTCAACTGTATATCCAAGGTGTTCAACAATCTCAATGATTTCCTTGGTAGAGATTTCAATACCCTTCATTCGAGATTGAACTTGTTTTACTGTTGGATTAACCCCTTCGTCAAGGCGATTTTCAACATAATTTCTGATGATTAGAGTATTGGTGCTGACTTCATCGTCCCAATCTTCACTATCTTCATCTTCATCTTCGTAATCTTCATCCCAATCGGAATCATAGTCATAATCTTCGTCAGAGTAAACAGGCTTTTCCCATTCCTTGCGACCTTCAGTAATTTCTCCAATTACTTCATACTTACATACTCGCAATTTTTGAAATTGACAATCATTTGGGACACTTACGGCATCCTTTGGATCAAAACGGCAAACCATAAGCCTACCATCGTGATTAGCCCAGCAGTCCGAGTACGAGAAGCTTCCCAAATGGAATCCGTAACTACAACCCACTTCTGGATTATCATCTACTTTACGCCTTTTCATTTCTAGGACTTGGCCTACGCTATTATCAAACGTACCAGAATGCCTATCTTTATAATCATCACGAACGCCTTTGTAAGCAATTACATATCCATCTGGATCAATAGGTAATTCTTTATAATTAAGAAAATTATACAACTGTTCAACAGAATGTTTCGATGGATTATCTAGCAATCTTTCAATAAAATTAAATAATGGAGATGGGTCTTTAATTCCTTCCTTCATTAAGGACAACAATTTATCTACTACAACTCCATGAAGTTTTTCTGATTCACCGTTTGTATGGTTGTAATATACTTCGCCATCTTTAATTTCGATGTTGCCAAGGGCATAGTCCTCAATGGCACTTTTGGAATTCATTAGTTTGACAACTTTATCATATTTTCCATCTAATAAAGCTTGACGAACTTGACAGAAATTCAAATTCTCACGACGAACAGTATGGACTTGTCCATCATTAAAAATAGTAATTGAATTTTCACCAAGGTTATATGCTAGTTTTTTCATTTTTATTCCTAATTTAATTGTTAAGCTTCTAATATATGGGGACTTTTGGGTTTTGTCAAATATTTTTTTTAAAAAAGTGGTAGCCAGAGGGTTTTACCCCTCTGACTACCTTTATGATTACACTAATGACTGATTATGAAACTTTGTTTAATTGATCTATTTGATTGATATACTGAATAGCATCTTTAGCTTTTTCCTTTGTGTCTCTCCATTCATAAAAATCAATATGTTTAAGAAGAGGATATTGTTCAAACGATTCTGAAGCTTCTTCCGCCGTAACTTCCAAATTAATGTTCGCACGATTGAGAATAAAGGATTCTGATGCGTACTTCGGATTAATGAGGCTTAAATCATAAATCAAGTCGTCCATTGTGCAGTGAAGTGATGACCATCCATTCTTAGGGCGATTAGGCATGAACTTTATTGTTCTTTTAATAATATTATTATTATCAACAATATCACAAGACATTTTCACAAAGGAATCACTTTGCATAAATTCTATATCGGAAATTTTCTTTTGAGTAGACTCTTTAAGATGCCGATTGCAGTCTTTGATTGTAATAATTTTTTTGATATTTTTGTCGAGCCAAGTATTGAAGTGCATCCATTTTGAATTGTCCAACTTGGCAGCATCTTTAACCCGAACCCCATAGATTTTAGTTTCAGTACCATTATGCTTTTTAATTTCTCCCATTAAGTGAATCAAATTGCGAGTATTGAGTAATCCTTCGGTCGAATCACTATTGACAATCTTATAACGAAGAATTGGGACATAAACGCCTTCAGTTGGCAAATCTTCAGAATCTACGTTAATCCAATTATAACTATCGCTCGATGAGGCGCGACTTGATAGTTCAAAAAGTTGTATGTTTTGACGAGAATTCTTGCTTTTGCCAGTTCTTGCTGAAGAAGATTTTTTGCTTTTTGCTTTTTCAAAATTTGAAAGATATACAAGATACTTGTCACTTACTTTGTCAAAATTATTATGCTTAAATGTTTTTTCTTTCCAACTATCATCTTTGAAAGCATATACATAAATGTTCTTCAAGTCTGGGTTCTGCTTAAAGATAGTCCTTGCTCGCAACGCTAGACCATGAGAAGACTCGCAATCATTAATAGCAATTAAATTAGTTTTGTGTGCATTTACATTATATTGAATTGAGTTTTTTAATCTAAAACCATCTGGGTTTTTTGAATCTTCTTCCTTAGAGTACATTTTTAATGTTAATTCTGGAGATCCCCAAGATACACCATAAGGTTTGTGGAATTGATGACTTAAAATTTTTATTCCGTTCCAAGTAAATGAACTTTTCAAAGTAGACTGAATGTCCCAAGGCAAACTATTTACAACAATGGAGTAATTGCATTTTGCTTCATAAAGATCACTTGAGCTTGATAGTTGTTCTGCTGCTATCTTTTCGAGGTCGGATTTGACTTCCAGCATTTTTTGTATAATTGCTTCTTGGGTCGCTTTTGTATATTCCAACGCTTCACGACTTGGAGCGATACTTAGTTCTCCAATGTCAAACTCGACATAAAGATTTGAAGAACTGCACAACACTTTAATTTCTTTTGGGGCATTTTTAATATTATTGACATTAATCGGATAACCAATATTGCCCATAATTGCGGTAGCATGAAAATTGCGACCATATAAATAACGTGTATTACTTTCTTCTTTATATAGCGTCCAGTAATCACCTTGCAAACAAATAGATTTTTCTTTTATTTTATCTTTGCAAAGATTTTTAACATCTGGCTTAACTTTAAAAAAGCTAAATAGTTCCAATGATTCAGTTCTGAATGTATCGACATCTGAATCTGCTACTGAAATTATAATTTCCATGCCACTAGGCTCGGTAGTGGGAGAAGAATCTAAAAGAATTACTTTGCCTTTAGCTGATTCATCAACTTGGGCATTATATGTATTTTTAATACCATTGCAGTAAGAAACGATACCAAAACTGTCTCCGTAAGCAAAACCAGCTTTACAACCAATACCTAGTTGACCAGTAAAAGAATTCGATTGACGTTTGGTAGACTTGCAGTAGCGAGTATAAAGATTTTTAATTTCTTCATCATTCAAGCCCGAACCAAAGTCACGAACTTTAAAAGTTGGCTCAAACTTTGTAGGAAGAGTAACTTCAATAGGTAAATCATCTTTTCCAGATTCTACATGAGCATCAACAGCATTTGTCGTATATTCACGAATTACTGCCAAAGTTTTATTAGAATAAATTTGATTTCGCAGAAGGTGAATTACATGCTGCACATCTTCAGAATTAACGCCAAATTCAGTCTCCTCAAAATCGTGAGAACGTACCAGAGTGTGTGTTTTTTGTTTAGCGATCATAATCAGTAATCAGTTTTAGTGTTAGTGTTAGTTTTAATTTTCGTGTATCAGTCTGACATTTTTTTAGTGTGTGTCAACACTTTTTTTATTTTCTGGGATTTCAAGAACTTCATCCCATTCTTCGTCTTCGGTTTGAAACCAGTATGTCATCGTATATGAATCGTATGTGTATTTTGTCATAGTAATTTTAAGGTAACGTGTACGAGAATGACGTTTCTTTAGGGAATGTCAAGCTTTTCGTAAAAAATTTATTTTTCTTCAATGTTGTAAATTGTTTCAATCTTGGACTTATCAGTATCTACATACTTTAGTGCATAACCAGCTTGCTCGGTGGCCATCTGGTAGATGAGGTCGGGCGAAAAGCCGCAACCGTTCGCCCATTCGAGCGTTCCGAATTCGACTTTGAACTGAGCGAATTGCTCAGGTTCCCGAAGCTGGCCGATGAGGCCACGATTCGGTTTGTCGAAGATGTAGTCTTTGAAGTCCACTGTCATTTCTTCGCCAGTGTCGAACTGGATTTTGATTTTATACCCGTCACCAATTTGGGCTTTGGTGATGATGGGTAACTTTCCTATGTTCATGTATTTGCTAGTGCTTGCTTGGTTTTCTTCTCCTATCTGGCGTTTGTTTCTTTACATACTTTAGTGCCAGCCATATTGCTTTACTGCTTCTAAGTCTTGTTCGTATTGTTTCATAGTAGTTTTAATTTTCAGGCATCAGTCTGGCATTTTTAGTGTGTGTGTCAACCCTTTTTTTTATTTTCTGGGATTTCCTTAATGTTGTAAATCGTTTCAGCCTTGAACTTATTAGTATCTATAAGGTCTAGTGCATGACCATTTTGCTTTACTGCTTCTGAACAAATTTCAGGTGTTTTTTTCTTAACATAATGTATTGCATAAACATTTCGCTTTACTGCTTCTAA
>Ga0222718_10000427_pt1 | contig 43577 bp, 46 predicted proteins | sample C33_27DmetaG_FD_165045 | JGI IMG/M metagenome (GOLD analysis project Ga0222718, IMG submission 165045) | Estuarine water microbial communities from San Francisco Bay, California, United States - C33_27D | ecosystem: Environmental > Aquatic > Marine > Unclassified | place: USA: California...
TTCCAGTGGTGTTGCATCTTCCTGCATAAGCACCTAAGAAGTTATTATTAGATCCGGTGGTGTTGGAGAATCCTGCTTCACGACCTAAGAAGTTATTAAAACCTCCAGTGGTGTTGGATTGTCCTGCACTACGACCAAGGAAGTTATTACAAGATCCAGTGGTGTTGTTGGATCCTGCACTACAACCAGCAAAGAAATTAAAATCACCTTCAGTAATGCTATTACCAGCATTACATCCCATAAAGATGTTAAAGCAGGCAGATCCTGTTGAAGGATCATACCCACCACCAGTCGTTGCATCACCGGCAAATATATTTCCGTCTGCGTCTTGTCTAAGTTCTTTTGCAAATGAACTAATACCAGTAATTTCACCACTAACAAAAACATTACCATATACAGTAAGTTTTTCTGTTGCATTTGTTGTTCCAATACCAACATTATATGAAGGATAAGGTGCTAAAAGAAGTCTAGAATCTAGATATCCCTCTATCATAGGGACACTAAATTTATCAGTGACAGAAAAATGTGGTTCATTTTCTTCAGTAGAACCAATTGTAAAAATATCACCAGAAGAGTCTTCAAACTCTAAAGAAGCAAGAGTAGAACTTCCAACACTCAAAGTAATGGTGCTGTTACCTGCACCAGTAAACTCAATTTTTGGATCAGAACTTACTCCAACCTGAGGTGTAATCTTAATATTATTATTCTGAGACATCTTTACACTACAATCTCTTTATTGATATTTATATTCTATGCAAATACCCTATAAGGAATTGATGGTGTTACAATATAAGGTGTCAGTGCATCTGGAAAATCAATCTTAAGAATCAGATTGACGTGATACCCTTCTTTTATTGTAGGTGGGGTAATAACTTCTCCAGTTTCCTCATCATAAACACCATCATTATTATAAATTGTTCCAATAATATCTAATGCACCTGTATGAGGTGGAGTATGAAAATGAGTTTGATCAGTTTCTGAATCCGTTGTAGAATATCCAACTTCAGTGAGTTTTTGTTCTGCTTCTTCTTGTGTTGCAAAACGAAGAAAATATGTCTTATACATTTTTTATTTTTATTTAGTGAGTTGTTGAAGTTCTATGTCTGGAAGTCTCTTGGGGTAGTAGGTGAGGCGGGAGACATGCTTGTTTAGTCCAAGGGTATTAAAGCGTCCTCCAAAATAGTATCCGTCTACTGATGCAATAGCTCCAGATCCATTTACTGCATCTGTGAGAGAAACAACTTCAAGTCCACCACAAACGGAAAGAGACCCAAGATTGTCAAAAGAAGTTACAAACTTCCTGTTTAAAGGATCTGCACTTGTCGCAGCGATCTCAAACCCACTTGTCCCAGGAGATCTTAAGTTACTTATTCCAATAGCTCCAATAGGTGGGCCAAACAGACGGTATACATCCATTGTCAAAGGATTATTAACAGAACCTCCATCCGCACCAAACATACCGCCATAATGGGCGTTATATGTCAGCAGAAGTGGTCTGGAATGCGAAAAGAAAGTTCCAGCTTTAGTATTCCACCAACTACTAAAGTTAGTCCCAGTAATACTTGCCTCATCAGCAGCACGGGTTACGGTTGTGCCGGTGGTGGGGATATAGGAGGTTGGGAAAGATCCTGCTTCTATTTGAGGAGCAGCAAGATATCCATAAGCACCTGTTGAAACATTTGTAGAATTAGCAGGAGCTAACGCACCCATACGTAGAGTTCCCGCAGTATCTGTGCCAATATAAAAAGTAATAGAATGTCTCCAGGCGTTTGATTCTACTTTTTGAGATCTAACACTCCAAATTGCTGGCGCGGTGCCACCAGAAGTGGCAGACCAAGTTTCTGTAGACGAATTGAAATAGATCTTTGGTGTCCCACCTCCACTAAAAAATCGAGCTTCAAACCAAAATCCATCAACATTACCAACTTTGTGATACACACTAGATGTGTAGGTAGTGTTGGCTGTAAATGTAGCATTATTTCCCTCAAGAAATAAAGCATTTGTGTCAACATTAGAAGTAAGTTTAATAGCAGTCAATCCAGCAATGGTTGTACCATCTGTCGTTATTGTGGCATTGTTATCAACATTCCAAGAAGTATATGTTTCACTAATTGGATATAGATTTGTCCTACTCTCTTCAATCAACAACCCCAGACTTTCACCAGTCACGGGGTCATGATCAAAGCGTGCTTCATCGGCAGCAGCATACTTAATTAAACCATCAGAACCGATATAGGTTGCTTCATTAGCAGATTGTGCTCTACTAAAAGTCACATAATTTGTTCCGGTTGTGGTATCAATTAGACTCTTATTTCCGGCAAAGTTTAAGTCTAATGTTGGTTTACCATAATTTTTTCCGTAAAGAACTGCCATTATTCTTTTATTATTTACATCAGTATCAATGTATTTATGGTTTAGTATTCAGTAGTTAGTTTTGCAACATCCTTTCTTTCTCCAAGTATCATAAAGTAACAATCAATCTCACCATCAATACATTCAACTTCTACATTATTATTTGAAACATCAACAACACTATGAAGTTTTCCATTCTTTGCAGTCAGATTTACGGTAATTGAATCCTCATCTACAAGACCAGTCCAATAATCTGGAAGTGGAATAACCGATTCTGTAGTTTTACCTCTTACATAAACTGCATTCTCTGGTCCTTCAAGGTTGCCGTGACGCAATGTCAATCCTGGTTTTGTTGGGTGGGGAATGACAAATGACTTGGTTGTTGCAGCAAAATCTCCAACCACATGAAGTTTATATTGTGGATTTGTGGTTCCGATGCCGACATTGAAACTTGAATCTCCATTGATCCAAGTATTGGCATTAACGCCAATTGCTAACTGATTATTTCCTGTGGTGTTTGGAAGTTGGACATTATAACCAAGTGCAATATTACAGGATCCAGTGGTGTTGTATCTTCCTGCATAAGCACCAAAGAAGTTATTATTAGTTCCAGTGGTGTTGCATCTTCCTGCAAAAAGTCCTAAGTAATTATTGTTGGAACCAGTGGTATTTGAATATCCTGCCTGTTTTCCAAAGAAGTTATTATAGGATCCAGTAGTAGTAAAACGTCCTGCACTTGCACCAAATAAAATATTGTAATTTCCTGTGGTATTTCTTTCTCCTGCATAACGACCTAAGAAGTTATTATTGCATCCAGTGGTGTTGCATTTTCCTGCACTAGCACCAAAGAAGTTATTACAACCTCCAGTGGTGTTGGAGAATCCTGCACATCGACCAAAGAAGGTATTATAACTTCCAGTGGTGTTGGAGAATCCTGCATAATAACCTAAGAAGTTATTATGTCTCCCACTAGTGTTTTTGCATCCTGCAAAACAACCTAAGAAGTTATTATGACTTCCAGTGGTGTTGGACATTCCTGCACTAGCACCAAAGAAGTTATTACCACCTCCAGTGGTGTTGGCTCTTCCTGCAGAAAAACCTAAGAAATTATTTGTACTTCCAGTGGTGTTGCATTTTCCTGCCTGATAACCTATAAAAATGTTGCAATTTCCAGTGATGTTGCAGAATCCCGATTCATATCCAATGAAGGTATTATGACAATTTGATGCATCGGCACCACCACTTCCTGCAGCATAACCAATAAATGTATTACATCCTCCACTTACTACATTAGATCCTGCACTACGACCAAAGAAGTTATTATAACTTCCAGTGGTGTTGGAGAATCCTGCATTCAAACCAAAGAAGTTATTATTAGTTCCAGTGGTGTTTAATCTTCCTGCATTAGAACCTAAGAAGTTATTATTACCTCCAGTGGTGTTTAATCTTCCTGCACTATTACCTAAGAAGTTATTATGAGATCCAGTGGTGTTGGAGAGTCCTGCATCATTACCTAAGAAGTTATTAGAACTTCCAGTGGTGTTGTTGAATCCTGCCTGACGACCTAAGAAGTTATTACCACCTCCAGTGGTGTTGGCTCTTCCTGCAGAAAAACCTAAGAAATTATTTGTACTTCCAGTGGTGTTGCATTTTCCTGCCTGATAACCTATAAAAATGTTGCAATTTCCAGTGATGTTGCAGAATCCCGCACTATTACCTAAGAAGTTATTATAACCTCCAGTGGTGTTGCATTTTCCTGCATAAAAACCTAAGAAGTTATTCTGACTTCCAGTGGTGTTGCAGAATCCTGCACTATTACCAAAGAAGTTATTACAACCTCCAGTGGTGTTATTGGATCCTGCATTCTTACCTAAGAAGTTATTAGAACTTCCAGTGGTGTTGGAGAGTCCTGCATAAAAACCTAAGAAGTTATTATGAGTTCCAGTGGTGTTGCATTTTCCTGCACTATTACCTAAGAAGTTATTATAACTTCCAGTGGTGTTGGAGAGTCCTGCATTCCTACCTAAGAAGGTATTATGACTTCCAGTGGTGTTTAAGAATCCTGCACAGAGACCAGCAAAGAAATTAAAATCACCTTCAGTAATGCTATTACCAGCATTACATCCCATAAAGATATTAAAGCAGGCAGTTCCTGTTACCGGATCATACCCACCACCAGTCGTGGAATCACCGGCAAATAGATTTCCGTCTACGTCTTGTCTAAGTTCTGCTGCAAATGAATTAATACCAGTTAAATTAGAACCATTACCAACAAATGATGCTGCTGTTACAACACCCGTTACTGTTACTCCATCGAAAGTAGGATTATCAGTTAAGGTAACTGTAGCTAAAGACGATCCAGCACCAGAAGTTGCCGTTAAATTAGAACCAACAAAACTAATATCTTGAACGCTACCCGCAGAACCTACTATAGATCCTTCTTCTCTTATAGTAATACCGGCGATAGCACCTACATCACCAGCAGTAAGACCAGTTATATTGGAACCGTCACCATACAAAAAGTTTGCAGTTACAATACCAGCATTGACTATTGTGGTGTTGTTCGCGTCAACTGCAGCTGTTGGATTTGTTGTACCTACTCCAATATTGCCAGTGTTAATTAATACTCTACTATCATCAATGATAGTATTTCCTTGGATCTTGATTGCCATCTACCGTCCTCGTATACACTAGGCAGTTTTATTACAATTATTTAGACAATTATTATATCTTTGACAATTTCTCATTTATATAGTTAATCTGATTTTGTTGTTCTTTAACTACTTCAATCAAAAGACCAATTAATCCATTATAATTAACTGTTTTGGGGTCAGTATTGTTTACCAATTCTGGGAATACTCCTTCAATATTATCTGCAATTACACCAACAGATGGTTTATTATTCTCGATCCAATTGAATGACACTCCATTTATTTTAAGAACTTTTTCTATCGGGTTTGAAATCAATTCGATATTGTTTTTAAGTTTCTTGTCAGATGTTGAATTAAAATTGGAAGCTGTAACTTCTTCAATTACGTTAATATTCTGTGCGGTAATAATACCAGCAAAACTACCATTTCCTGACGGTAAAAGAGTGATTCCAATACCAGGACCATATCCAACATTTAGACCAGTTCTTGCAGTTATAAAACCAATAGAGTCAATATTAGTGACATCTTCATAAGTTAATGTTCCTCCAATAGAGACATCACCAGAAAAAGTTGCGGTCCCACCTATAATATTAGGTAAATTTATAGTAGTAATGCCAATCGATTCTGCATTAATAACACTAAATGTCGAAACACCACTAACAGTTAGTTGTGTCAATGAACCGATACCACCAATAACACTCGTAGAAATACCAGATAAATCTACATAAGGTTGTTGAGAAACTATAATAGTGGAGATACCACCGGCAGAAGTACCAGTGGCTTCAATCTGCAATCCCCTAAAATCAAGTCCATTAAATGATGTGCCAGGACCAACATTATTACCCTCGTTAAATATGAGAAGACCATCAATAGAACCCTGTGGTGTATTGGGAGCCCATTCTGGAGGTTGTCCTGGACCTCTTGATTTAAGCACAAGACCAGTAGATCCATTATCAAATGCGGAAGTTAGACCTGGTTGTGCTTGATATAATAGTTGTCCTGTCCCACCACCGTAAATATTAGTTGCGTTTGTAGCACTAATAATTCCAGTTAGTCCTACACCAGAACCAAAATATGTAGTTGCATCAACACGACCAATTACTTCTAGTGAATTGAGATTTTCACTATAAGAAGATACACCAACTTTTAATCTTAATCTATCATTACTTGTGTAATTTGGCATCTTTATTATTGATTAAGTGTCTCTAGTATAGATGAGATAAATTTCAAGTCAGTATCATTACTTGAAGATACTACAAGAGAATCCCCAGTCTCAAGGACAAGTTTACCAACAATAAGACTTGCGGAATCATTTGCGGGTACTGGAAAATTTTGTAGTAATTCAGTAGTTACAGCAATACCTGTTACATTTCTTTCGTGAGCAAATGTAATAGTTTGTGTATTATTACCAACATTTGCAGTTTGTGCTAAAAGAATAATAGCACTATATCCAACTGGGGCAGTATAGATATTTACTGGTCCAGTAGTAACAATACCTGTGACTGTTTCGTAATTATTGAGGGCTAACGCCATTTTATTAATCTCCTCCTAGTGCGAGAATGTAAGGTGTAATACTGGCAAATAAACTTCTATTGTAAGCATCACCAGTAATAGAACCTTCTAATTGATTAATGATAACTCCTTCACCAATTTTAAAGTTACCTGCCTGATCAGTAGAAGTAAAAATAACCAGACCTCCATTTTTATTTACAATTTCATTTTCTGGTATAGCTATACCACCTCTTTGAGGAAGAGCAGTAAGTGCTGTATTTCCAGAACCAATATATTCAAATGCTTGTGATGAAGCAAGTACTCTACTTTGTTTGAAGAATGGAACTGTTGTTCCTACACCAACCGCATAGGGCACATTGTCAGTAAATGTAACTGTAGTAATACCACTAACTATAGGAGTTGAACTACTAACCACATAGTATGTAGGTAATATTTCAGGGTCACCTGTAGCACTTCCTTCAAAGGTTACAGTTGGAGTTCCAGTATAGCCTCTACCATTAGAAATCATATCTATGTCAGTAACTTTATCACCTGTCAATATTGCAACAGCTGTTGCCTTGATACCCCAAGATTCTGAAGGATTTGAGAAAGTTACCTTAGGTGGAGTTGTATATCCACTACCACCATTAGTAATAGTTACATCTTTAATACTATTGTAAATAGAATCCAAATATACAACCTGACCATCAAAGGGTCTAGTGATAAAAGTCTCTACTTGACCACCAGAGTGGTAAAGTGAAGGGTAAGTAGAAACACCAACATAAGAATTAAATTCTGTTGGTGACGCAATATCAGTTACTGTGAAGATATTTCCAAATGATCCGTTAGGGAATGATGCAATAGTACTAATTGCTACTTGACCACTATCAATATATGTGTGAGAAATTGTTGAAGGACCAACATTAACTGTAATGTCTTTTGGTCCCACACTGATAACATCAAATACATGATTAGGTAAACCATTACCATCACCAGCTGCAGGTGGGAAGAATGCTGTAGAGAATCCACCACCAGAATTACACTGGAATACTAAATTGGTCATCGTAACACTGATACCAGTAACAATATTATGTTCTACATCTGTAGAAACTGTCATGATACCAGTTGTAGAATTATATATCGCATTGGTAACACCGTAATATGGAGTGTTAGTTGCAGTTCCGCCCTCAACAAATTCATGATCAATTGTAGAAATACCAACATTAACTACGAATACGTTATCGTCAGGAATTTCTTGAACACTGAATCTTGAAGTAGTTGCTCCATTACCATCACCAGCTGCAGGTGGGAATAACGCTGTAGAGAATCCACCACCAGAATTACATCTGAATACTAGGTTATTAAGATTAACTGCAGACTTATAAGTCAGATTATGATCAGAGTTCGTAGTGACAGTCATGATACCGGTTGATGCGGTATATGTTGCTGTAGAAACACCGAACAGTGAAGGTCTTAGTGTTGAAGTACCACCCTCAACATATGAGTGTGTAATTGTCGAAATTCCTACATCAACAACAAATTGATTGTTTGCTGGAATTTCGTCAACAATAAATCTGCTTGTTGTAGGACCATTACCATCACCACCACCAGGTGGAAAAAATGCAGTAGATAGTCCACCACCAGAATTACACTGGAATACTAATTGACTTAAGTCAATTGTAGATCTTCTATTAAAGTTATGATTCGTACCGGTAGTAACAGTCATTATACCGGTTGATTCAGTGTAATCTGCATTAGATACATTGAATGGAATTTGTTGTGTGACTGAAACTTCTCTCACAACATCTTTAGAATCACAAGAGAACTTCAAGTTTCTCATTGAGACTGACATACCAACATTGAAACCATGATCGGTTGCCGTTGTAATTGTAGTGAGACCAGTTACATTATCGTATGTTGCATTTGTAACATTGATACTATCAACACCGAGGTTAATTGGAAATTGATTTGTATCTGCAGATACAAACTCACTCACAGTACCAATGAAGTTTTGGGGTCCTATACCATCAGCAACTAAACCTAATCTACCAAATGAAGAGTTGGAGTTTGTAAGATCACATTGTCCACCATTGATACAAACAATACTTTGATCATTATAAATGGTGAAGATAGAAACTAATTGTGCATAACCCTCATTAGAGACAGAAACACCAATACCACCTTGATTAAGTTGAGTGTAACTATCAACATTCATTGCTCTGGTAGGACCGAGAACATGATTACCATCGATCTTCATACCAATACTATTGGAAATGAAGTTTGTACAATTTCTAATATACGGACCCTGTGTTACATATGATGGTTTCTCTGGGTTGAATGCAATAATTGCTTTACCTTCATCCAATGTTCCAGTGAAAGTCATGTTTTCTACATAACTTCCATTTGCAACATAAATTAAATCCTTATCACGGTTTTGTGGAATAATTGAAACTTCCCTTAAACTATCACCAAGAAGTGTGACTTGTTCAGGAAGAATAATTGGATTATTCTCTTGATAATTACCAGCAGAAATTCTAATGACTGTGGATGCTTGTGCGATAGTAACAGCGGAACCGACTGTCCTCTTTGCGGTAGATAACAAATAACCATCATTTTCATCATCACCATCAGGTGTAACGTAAATTTGATTTGTGACAGATACTAAACCAACAACATTAGTAAGGTTAGCGCCGTCACCATAAAATGATGTTGCACTTACAATACCCGTTGTTGGATACATTGTAATTGCTGCACCTACTGATGCAATACCACTTACATAAACACCACTTATAAATGTCGAGAAACCAGCAAAAGTTGAAATACCAGTTACAAGTAAGTCCTTTGTTGTCGCAAGACCAGTGACACCTAACTGGTTGATTGTTGCAATACCAGTAATATTCAGGTTATTACTATCAATTTGATCAACTTGAAGATCTCCACCAACATAAAGATCTCCACCTGTTGTAGTAATACCACCATCAGACGCGAGTGTAGTAATACCAGAAACAAATAATGTTTCACTAAGAGATGTTATTCCAGATACAACCAAGTCATTTGTGGTAGTAAGACCAGTAACTCCAAGTGTAGCTAATGTGGTAGTGCCAGTTACATTTGCATCACCAATATTAGCAGTGCCTGATACATTTAGTTGTGAGATCGATCCTAAACCAGCAACTTCTAATGTCTGAGTACTAGTAATACCACTGACATTTAGTTGTGTAACTGAGGCAATACCACCAATAACACTAGTGGATATACCAGATAATCTTGCATATCTTACATCCAGAGTTGCTTTAGGGTCAATCCAAATTGGTAAATTAGTACCTTGACCTAAAAGAAGTTTTCCTGCAGGACCAATTGGTAAAAATGTAGTCGTGTCAGGAGCAGTCTGTATCGGAATTCTACCAGCAGAACCTCCAGATAAGTTTGAGGTAATACCTGAACTAGAAGCAAAAGATACTACAGTAGCAACCGGGTCAACCCAGATTGGAGATCCGTTTCCAGTAGATTGAAGGATTTGTAAATTATTTCCAACAGCAGTAAATCCAGTATCATTTAATCCAGCTTGATATAAAACTGCTCCAGCTGCACCACCTTTAATATCTGTTGCTATACCAGCATTATCTGCATAATCTGCTAAAGGAGCAGATGTTACAGAGACTGTTACCTTTCCTTTACCGGACGGTGGTGTAACTAAAATACCACTACCAGATTGAACCTCAGTTACAATACCTGTTAGATTTACTCCATCACCAAAATAAGTTGCATTAGTGATAATACCGGCAGTGGTGATGCCAGTAAGAGATGAATTAAATAATGATGCACTATTGGTTGCGGTAAGAAACTTTGTAGTTAATCCCCCACCAACCAGGACATCGTTCGTTACCCCAATACCCAGTGCGGTAAGTATTCCAGTAACAGTAAAATTTCCACTTACCGTAGAAGGACCTACAATAATAGGACCACTGTTATTGAACCTATTGGTTATCTTGTCGGCCCTAAGTAAAGACATTATCTATAATGTTTTATCCGTTGTTTTTATTTATACCCGATACATATAAATATTTTTCAGGTATGATGATATATCATGAAAAAAGGCGAATTCTGTCCGTTAATCCAAAAGAAGTGTGTTGAAGAAAAGTGTGCTTGGTACACATGTGTAAGAGGAACAAATCCTAATACCGGTAAAGAAATTGATGAATGGAAATGTGCCATGTCTTGGATGCCTATGATGGCAGTAGAGATTGCACAAAAGTCAAATCAAACTGGAGCTGCTGTAGAAAGTTTCAGAAATGAAGTAGTAGAAGCAAATCATCAAAATCAACAACTTTATGCTCATGCCCTTCAACAGGGAATCAATGTTGCTCAAATAACACCCATTAACCCCCCTATGATAGGGGGTGAATAAGAATATTTAGTCCTTTTTACAAACAATCACATCAATATATTGGACTCTAAAGTCCATATTTGCAGAAGAAGAGCCCTCATTAGAGATACTGAGATTGTGTCTGTGATTAGAACTTATCCCACCCGTATTAAAACTATGGCTGTGATTCCTATTGTTATTTCCGGTATTAAAACTGTGAGTGTGGGCTGCTCCTGATGAGTTAGTGTTTTGTTGTGTGTACCTTACACTAGCTCTACCAACACCAATATCATCAACAGCTGATCTATCTCCACTCTGATATCCAGCTCTCTGCTTACCAATATTCTCTACAAACTGACCACTGGCACTACCACTGTTCATAGGGTGGTTATGATTGGCACTTGCATTTCCAGTACTTCCACCGTGAGTATGATTGGAACTTTGATTTCCAGTACTTCCACTATGAGTATGATTATTACTCTGGTCACTTACATTACCAGTATGATTATGTGCCGTGAGGGGAACACTTCTCTCAGAAAATGCACTAGTAAAGGAATTGGTACCACCAGAACCACCACCAGAACCGGAAACAACACGTAATGTTTTGTTATCATCACCAGTTAGTTTTGTCCAACCGGTTGGTGCAGAAGCCTGATAGAACAACATTTTTGTGCCAGAAGGAATAAAATTTCCTACGGCATCATATAGTCTTCTAAATGCGTCAACACTTGGAGGTTGAACAGTAGAAGTACCTGTGGGTGGGTAAGTGTTATTGACAATAACCGCACCTTGAATTGAGTTTGTTGCGGAAGGTAGTCTTGCAGGAGAAATCGTACCCGTAGTAATCTTATCACCAGCAAGATCAGTAAGACCTGCACCATTACCGGTAAAGTTTCCTACGGTCAGTCGATTAGTTGATGGGTTGTAGATAAATTGACCAGAAACACTATCAATAAAAGGTCTTTGGTATCCAGCAGCTTGATTGGTACTGAACAATACCTGGTAATCTACATTAGAACCCGTTTCATCTACATTGATAAAGTCTGCATTCAACGAAACACCAGTCAGATTACCAGTTACATCACCAACCAAATCACCAACAAGGTTTGAAACAGAGAATGTATTTGTTGATGGATTATATGTCAGTTCAGTGCTTTGAGAATCAATATAAGGTCTTTGGAATCCACCACCTTGATTAGCACTGAATAATACTTGATGGTTGGTGTTCTGTGTATTGGTATCTACATTGATAAAGTTCGCATTTGTTGCAATACCAAAGAGATTACCAATGATATTTTCAACAGTAAGAGTTTCTGTAGATGGATTATATGTTAGATGACTACTATCAGTATCGATATACATCCTCTTATAATCAGTTGCACCTTGCTCACTGAAGATGACCTGATAATCAGTGTTGGTGTTTATCTTATCTACATTGATATTATCAGCACCAGTAGCAATACCAGATACATTACCTACAAATCTAGTACAAGATAGTACATTTGTAGAAGGAACATAGGTTAATTGATTAACATCGGAGTCAATTAAGTGCAGTGGGTAGTTTGAACCCAGACCTACATTGTTTACAAAAGAAACCTGATGCGTAGCACTACTACTTGTAGTCTGAACACTAACTCTATCCGCACCAGTAGAAACACCAATGAACGCTGTTTGGTCCTGTCTTACTGTAACAATACCAGCACTTACACTGTAGTTATTACTCTTGATGTTATTGATTGTACCGATACCCGATACATAGATATTCTCAAAATCTGCATAACCATCACTATCTAATCTTCTTCTAACTGTTGCAAAACCAACATCAATATCGGTACCATTATTCTGTAGATATATTGTTGCACCCATACCAGCAACGTTAGATGCCTGGTAGTAAAGTGTATTCGGTGCATTAAATGGAACTCTGATAGTCAGAATACCAACCTGAGTACCATTACCATCTACACCATTATTGTAGATATTATTCAAGTCTGCAGTAGGTGTAGTCTTAATATAGAATGGGAAACCACCAGAATCTACATGGAATTCATACTTATTTCCTCTCAATAAGTAAAGGTCTGGGTTATCGGTATTTTGCGTAAAACCAACACCTACCGGGTCTCCAGTTCCAGCTATAAATCTATAGGTATCACTATTAAATTCTTCTACTGTAAATTTAGTATATAATTCTGCACTATTTGCAAGTAATGTATTGGTTACTGTGACATTTGTAAAGCCAACAGTTCCACCAGCAGAAATTTGACCTGCCAAAGATGTTGCTTTAATATTACCAGTAACTGTCAGGTCACCATAAACATACTCTGCAGTCTGACCAATCGAAACTGGTCCGATAACATCCAGAGTATATGCAGGAATTGAAGAGTTAATTCCAATTTTTTTGGTAAAAGTAGAACTAGTAAATGCGGTTCCACCAACACCTACTTCAAGACCCATATTAGAGGTAGATACACCCGTAGTTACAAGTCTCTGTGCAGTAATGGTGGTACCAACTGCTAGTCGTTTACTAACCTCACTATCACCAATAATTACAAGTTTCTTATCAGGTGTTGTAGTTCCAATACCAATTTTGTCACTATCGGCGTCAGCATAGATTAAATTTTCATTGACTTGAATGCCATTTCTTACGACAAAATCCTTATCTACTGCCATTTATCTTGCTAATCAGGAATTATTATTTTTATTTATCAACTAATAACTCCGAAGGTTCTCCACTGATTGTTTGTTGTATAGACCCAACCAACTGTTCCACTATTCGTAGGATTGGCATTGAATACAATATCACCAGGAGTACCAGCCTCTGTCGGGATAGCTATACCAACAGTCAACTTTCTTGAAACTTGAGCATTACCTTGAATAAAGACACTATTAGTTTCAAAACCTTCATCTGATGTACTGATAACCTTTTTAGTAAATTCTACAGGTCCATTGAACTGAGAAAGGACATTACCTTTATCACCACCATCAACCATTATGTTTCTTTCAACCTTAAAGATAGAACCTTCAATATAGTTGAAGTCAGATACATCATCAGAAATACCACTTGAATATGGGTCTTCACCAGTATATGTTTGAACTGGAGTATCAAATACTTGTTCTCTACCTGTGTTAGATGCAATTCTCTTGTTACCAATGAAGAAGTCACCTCTATCATTCATACCGGTATAGTTGACAACACCACCTGAAATCGTTTGAGATTGGGCATTGATTTGTTGAGATAATGTAAGTCTCTTCGTCTGTTTATCTGGGAATGCGGTTGAGTAGTTACCAGGACCATAACCAATATATTCAAAGGTATGACCAGATGCTCTAATAATTGAGTTCCTTCTAAATTCAACAGGGTAGAATGTAACCCGATTAATAACTGCACCATTTACATGAGTGTTTGCAATAGAACCATATACACCTCTAAATACTTTAAGTTGTGTAGTTCCACCTATTCTACTGACTGTAGTTTTAATTCTCATCAACTCATCATCAACTCTAAGAAAATCACCGATTCTAAAGTCATAATCAGTCATGTTATTGACATTAATAGTATCAGTTGTTTTACTAGTAACTGCTGTAGAAAGTGTAGTAGAGATACCTGCGTAGATTTGACTCTCTCTACCAGAAAGTCTTCCGTTTCTTGAAATAAGGTCGCCGAAGTTTCCAGAAGAACCGGATGGGAATAGTCTGATAGTTCCATCAATTGTAGGAGTAACTGTATTGATACCTACATCAAGAACTACAGTAGTAAGTCCAATCTTATCGATACAAACAAACGAACCGTTATAGAATGTTTGTCCTGCACCACTTACAATAACAGAATTATTAACTCTAAAGTTATTATTGAATTTAGTTGTTATCGTTGCAATACCAACATTTTTATTATAAACAAAACTATCGGTGTCATAAGATGGTCCAATGATAGTGAAACCACCACCAAATACCTGGTCTGGAGTTAATCCCAACGTACTAATACCAGGAGAACCTAATACTGGAGTTACTTCAATCTCATTAGTTTCTGAAATTGCAGAAATTCTATAGAAACTATTATATTTCTTACCATCATAACTATCGATACCAGATATCAAAAGAGTGTCTCCTCTGTTATCATAAATTTTGTTTACACTACCAGTGGCTGCACTGAATCCAGTTGTTGTTGCAATACCAACGACTCGTAATTCATCACCAGCAGCAAAAGCTGAACCACCATCCATAATCTGAATATCAATAATCTCACCAGCAGATGTTCCATCGATAGTGACTAGTCCAGTACCAAAATCACCGATCGATCCACTTGTAATGTTTTGAAGTTTTGCGTTATAGTAATATTGAATTGTATTTGAACCGTCACCATATCCTGCACCAGGGTTATTGATAGTTGGAACAGTAATTCTATTCAAACCATGGTCGTATTGGGTAAAGATAGTATATGCAGTTCCTACATTGTTCGATATAATTCCGGTAATTGCAACACCAACCTGAATGAACAGGTCTTCCAGTGTTTCAGTAGTGATACTATTTTTTGGGTCATTGATTGAGACCGAACCAATATTATCAGAAAGTGCATAACACGCGGATGCTGGTGCATCTGTGACTGGGTTATCTCTATCTAACTGTGGGTAGTAGTTAGTGATTGGTTGTGAGAACGCATAATTATTATTGTTGAATGGGAAAACTTTTGGTTCGTTCGAAGAATTGATTATCGACAGGTGGTAAACACCATCTTGTTCCCCATTGATATACTCATTGATAGTTTGTACATCATAAACATAAAAATCTTTCGCAAGGTTTCTTCTAGAGAAAGTTGGAAGTTCAGTAGTTCTCTGTGATGTATCGTTAATAAATGTACCGGCAGAAAGAGGAATGGAATTTACAGTAAATGTCTTTGCACTTGCAATACCAGTAACTTCGTATGTACCATTGTAACCAGAGTTACCTGTACCAACCGTTGGGAACAAAGTACTTCTTACATTATTAATAACAACAGTAGAACCAATAGAAAGTCTATGTGGTTGTTCTGTCGAATAGTATGTAATTCCTGCTTTATAATCAACACCCGAGATGAAACTAAAGTTTCTCATCTGAGAGTCATTACTCATTGTCACAGAACCTGGATTAAACTCCAATGCAACTTCTGCATTAGTTGAACCAGTAACATCACTTGATTCTTGAAGAATAAAACCATCTAGTGGTTGTCTTGCAGAAGATACTCCAGTGTTTGCAGGAATAACAAATCTCAACTGTACAATTCTATCATCAGACTGTCTAGAATCTTTCTTTCTAATGGTATATGTTCTAGAAGTAATATTTCCAAGTCCACCACCATTCAATTTAGAAAACAAATTGTTCTCTGTTGATGCAGATGATACATTTACATACCATTGAGATTCATCAACATCATATTGAATAGGATGTCCTACATCACCAGGGTCTTTATCATTAACTCTACTCTCTACAATAATAGTATCACCAAGATTATTAATACCAACCTTGTTACCAGTCAAAGAATCGTTGAATGACTGTGCTAGTTGTATTTGGTTTGATGGTAGACCGTCAACAATTGCAAAATAAACTCTATTACTATCAAGACCATCAGGAAGTCTTCCATTATTTGAAATGGCTCTTATAGTCTCACCTTGTTTGAACTGATGATCCTCAGTAAACATTAGGGTAGAGTTTGTAATACTATTACCAGTAGAAACATTTCTACCAACTCTTGCAAGTTTTCTTCCAGTTATTTTCTTTGTTGCATATGCAGTGTCGTCCATAACGACTCTTGCTCTAAAGACTTCAGTCTGTCCTCCTACTGGAATAACAACATTCAATGTCTCGTTATTGTTTGCACCAAATCTATAACCGTTAACTACACTTGGAGGTTGTACATCTTGATTGGTATAGTTATAGAGATACATTCTACTTGTATCTGCTACACCTACAGTTTTTGTAATATCAATTGAGGGATATTCAACTGTAGTAAATTCAGGTTTGAGTGATTGTGGTGGAATAATTTGTGTGATATATCCAACATCATCTTGAGTAAATGCCTTATCTCTATAACCTCTAGAAATAAGTGCGGTTTGTCCAAAGTTTGAATTGGAGTTAGTAACCGAGAAGTCACCACCAGATTCAGTTAAGAATTGTTCTGCATAACCAATAGCAAAGATAGAAACCAACTGAATCAAAGAATTGTTTGATGCCTTGATGTGATAATTTACATATTGTGGTTTATATACAGCATTAATATCTGTATGTAAATTAGCAACTACATTGGAGTCATCAAATGAACCACTTGTAGTATTATACCTTACAAAAGCTCTATCATCAACTTGAAGACCAATTCCAGTGAATTGTGCAACAACCATGGACTTAAATCCATCTGCCTTACTGCCGTCGGCATGCATGCCACACATACCATAAACAGATCTCTGTGAGATGTTGAAGATGTATGGTGATGCACTGGTTACGGTATCAGAAGAAAGTTCTACAGAAGAACCTAGAGGATTTGGTAGTGCATTAGCAGGAGGTACTGGAAGTTCATATGTAAACTCTGTAACACCGTCAGCATTAGTATCTAACACTTGGTTTACAAGATACGTACCATTATATCTTGTATCACTTACATTGTTGATGATAACATTGGTATCAACGTTTAGACCAAAAATACCAGCAGAAAGTTTTACGTTGACTTGAGTAGAAGGAGTAATACCATCACCAGCCTTGATACTACTGATACCGACTGAACCAGATACTGGCCCAACAATACGATATTCATCAATCTTGGGTTGAATATCAACGTTTGCATTTGGATAATCAGGTTCAATCTCTCTTCCACTTGCAGAACCATATGCAATACCAACCTTTTCATAATACATTTCTAGATCAGTACGATCTGTAGTATAGTTAATGAAATCATCATTGATATTTACATTGTTCTTACCATCTGCATACTCGAAAGATGTAAGTCTATGGTGAGAGAATGTTGGTGTGAATGTAGAAGGACTGTAATCTTTATATGCGGGTTTCTGGGTATCAGCATCCTTCAAGGTAAACTGGAACATGTAACATCCACCAGTCAATCTAAAGATTGCGGATCTTTCGATTAAATTATTTTCTGGATTAGGAACATAGATTGGTCTGATAACAGTCTTTCTTAAATCCTGACCAATAATGGACACACCTCTGGGGATAATGACTCCACCATGAATACTATTCAGTTTATAAAGAATGTTATTACCATCGGTAATATCAAAGTTAGATGTATTACTGAATGACTGAAAATCATTCGAGTTAACACCACTTCTCAACAAGAAAGTATTAGACCCTGTTGGAATCCAACCCGGTCTGTTATCAATATAATGTGTACCAGGGAACAGATAGATTGAAGTTTTCTCAAATCTATCATTATCAAGACCTCTCTGATAAGAAAATCTAGATGCCTCAATCAATGCTCTTTGTAGAGTTTTGAATGGTCGGGCAAAAGAGTTACCTTGGTTCTCAATACCATCTGTTGCGTCTAGATTACTAGGGTCAACATATAAAATATTTCCTTTTACGTTCTTTAGAAAGTTATCTAATCGAGATAGAGGCATCTTACCGACACGTTAGTCATTATTAGATATTTATAACTTATCTGTTACCCCATGTTTCGGTCTGTGCATGACAGTTTGGGCACAAAAATCGTAAGTTGTCAAGTCTATTGTCATTATTCTTACCATTGATGTGGTCGAGTTGTAAAGTAATGGGTTTATCCCGCCACTCCGTAATACCACACACCTGACACTCATAGTCAATTAGTTTATCTTGGAAGATTTTCTTTCTGACGCCCTTATTACCATATTCGGAGTTTTCACAGAAAATCTCTTCGTGCGTCCATTTCTTATATTCTCGTTCTACATAACATACTTTTATTCCATATCTATCGAGTTGCGCCCTGATAGATGTAAAAGTTCGGGATGATTTGTTGAGACCCAGTTTTTGACAGATATCTGACAGACTACGGGCACCGGCGACGGCCGCTTCTAATTCTTCTTTAGTTCTCATAACATAAAAAAAGACACTTTCTATTTAGGAAAGTGTCTATTACCACAGAGTGGCACTAATTCACACGGAAGGAACTTATATTATATTACGGATTCATATCTGTGTCAAGTAAATATTCTACAGTATTTGCCACATCATTCATTGCGTCTCGTAAGTCCTCCTGTCCACCAGAATGTTGGTCATTTGAATCTATATCAGATACAAGAGACCATCTCCATTCTCTCATGGGTTCAGAGTACCAAAGTTGTATATTCATTCGACCCCTTTATTTTATATAGTAATCTTTATAATGTGCGTTCTAATCTGTTTATTGCTTGGTCAGGGAAGTCTCTGGGACGACTATCACCAGCATTATCAGTTCTAGCAGAACCTTCGTTTGCCTTTATCGTATGTTGAAAGTTTGCTCGTTTGTATCGTAACCCCAGTGGATCAGGCATCCAATATGTTACCTGCCATTCTTGGTCAGGACACAACTCAAGATGTTTCTCTACTGTATGATTAAAGATACCCAATTGAACATGTCCATCGTGAGTAACACATCTATCCTCACCAATGTCAACCAAAAATAATTGACTCATTCTCCCTTCCAAGTTGGTGGATGAAAAACACAATACTCATTGAAGGTAATTTTCATCTCCTTTTGAGTTAAGTTGCAATTCTTTGCTGCCTTGGGAAGATTCCATTTGGCAACAAACAACATTTCCATAGACTGACGGGTTTCTGGTCTCATATTCGTAACAGTTTAGAATTTCTTCGTAAAGGTCTGGACGGTTCATTCTGCAGAAGTAACCAAAGGTTCTGCGTAAACAATGTCGTCTTCTTTAATCAATGCACGGACCAATTCAAGGACATTCATGAATTGGTCTACATTCTCACAATCAATAGTTTTACTATTACCATCACTTGAGTAAAGATAAAACTTACGAAGACTTGCATCGACCACAACACGGGTCAAAAAGTCTTGATCTTCTTCTTGTGGTTTGTAGGTCATTGAACTCCTGTCTACTCTACTAGTATAACGGTTCTGGGTACCTCAGTCAAGTGGGTGTGTGCTAGTTCTTCTTCTGGCCTCTGACATCGTAGTCGTATCCTGAAATAGAGAACTGATCAGAACTACCTGGATATTTGGCAGGAGTATCACCTTCATACTCAACAATCAATGGTTCTCCATCAATTCTTTGTGCGGTAATCGTATAGAAACACTCAATAGGACCACCCAGATTGTTTCTAATCTGTATTCTCTTACCCCATTCAATTGACTCAATAAAAAGTTCTTGATAAGAACCAATTGGAGTCAGATTGACACTGATTGACTCAGGATCAACTAATCCTTGCCAATATGTAGGACATGTAATCGTAGTGCCTGTACACTTTCCTCTAATATAAACACCAGCCTCTGGACCCTCCATACAGATATGTCTCAGTCTATGACCCTCTTTGTTAGGGTGTTTGATATCAAATCCTTTCCACGACTGGACGTTGATATTTCCTTGGAATGTAGGAGCAGTAACTGTACCGGAGAAAGTTGCAGTAGCACCAGCTAACGTGGCATTAACTCGAAGTTGATCAATCTGTGCAGTAGAATGATAGTATGGTGGACACTGAGGTTTTGAATATGGGTTGGGAGTGGGAACTTCGGCATAGTTGTTAAATGCCTTTTGAATATATGAGAAATTGGCTGATGGTAACCCTGTGGCTTGACCATCTGAACAATCTTGTTTTCCTGGGTTGCCCGGCCTAAATGGACCAAATAATGAGTCTGTCATGATTTAATATCGTAATGGTATCCTACAATTGAATATTGATCGTTATTTCCTGGATAATCTGCAGGTGTTTCACCTGGATACTCAGGAATCAAACTTTCGCCATCTTTTCTCTCTGCATAAGCATGATAGAAACAATGGATTGGGACATCAGATCGTGATTGAAGATATATTTTATCTTCGTCAATGTTCTTCACGATAATGTCTTGATGAGTTCCTATTGGTGTCAAACTGACCGTGATAGATTCTCTATGAACAAAATCCTTCCAGTATATAGGAAGGTCAATATAATCTTTATCCTTTAGTGTTCCTCTAAAGTATACATCATTGGTAGGTCCTTCTGGACAAGTATGTCTCAATCTCCAACCATCTTTAGATGGATGAGGAATATCAAAGTTCTTTTTAAGAGATAGAATATGAACTCCACAATTAGAAATTATTTCACCTTGTGCTGCCACATGTTGACCAACAACAACAGAAGCGTTGGTATTGACCATACCCATCAAAGCTGTCGAACCAACAACAGCCAAAGAGAATGGATTCGATGGAGGACCGTAACAGAATCCACCAGGAATTAGAGGAGGTGTTGACTCTGGATTGACAAGAGGGCCAATCATCGATGAGGCCCATACATTAGGGAAAGTTGGAGTCCCGGTAATGGTAGGACCTTGTATAAAACCAGATCCACGAATTTCTGCTGGTCCTCTACCCAAACATTCTGGGTTTCCTAGTCCAACAAATAATCTCTTACCTACATTTAAGTCAGGTACCTTCATGATTTAACCTTCCCCTCCGTTTTAAGTCTTGGTACATCCTTTCGTTCACCATATACATGATAATAACAATCAATAGGAATACCTGGGTTTGAACCTAGTATGACCTCATTATTCTGAATACCTTTCACAATAATACTTTGTTCCATACCAATTGGTGTAATTGATACTGTAATAGAAAGTTCTTCTACAAGGTCTCTCCAGACCTCAGGCAGTTCAATTCTATCGTGACCTCTCAATCTACCTCTATAGTATACACCATGTTCAGGACCGTGTAAAGAAGAGTATTCAAGTCTTTTTCCTTTCTTTTGTGGATGTGGAATATTTAAAGTCATTAGTCTATCGGTAGATTTTGTATTTCATTTGTTGATGGAAGGAGTGAACCTTTGATTGATGTTGCACCATCTGCACAATCGATAAATCCACCGTACATATTTAAGATTCCATTTCCAATAAGTTCAACTGTTTTTTCCGAGAAGATCTTAGTAGACACTACAGATGATACAACAACAGTCTGTCCTTTGACAATAACCTTTTCATTACCACTGATAGTAACGTTACCATTTACACCATCAGCACCTGTTGCAATGATATCTACGTTTACACCATCTATTCTAACTCTTCCACTTGGTGCTCTAAGAACTAAATCACCACTGACTGCTTCAACATACACACCCGGAATATCTTCATCTACATTATCACCAGCCCTTACCTGAAATGAACCAGGTGAACGACATATAGTTCCGTGTTTACGATGAGGAGCACCAGATGCATCCATCGTAATATAATGGTTCTTTGTTTTTCCGTTTCTCAACAATACTGCAGAAAGAACATTATCTTGTGTGATATGTCCAAACTGCAGTTCACCTTGGGCAGTTCCATATCTAATAGTATGATAATTCTTTAGTTCTGACATTAAACTTTACCTACACAATCAATAACGGTTATAACTTTGTCTTGGAATGTTGGTTCTTTGAGTTCATCATTACCAACTCTATCTATACAAAGTTTTGGTCGTAATACCGCATTATAACCTGTTTCAGACTGAATGTAAAGTCTTGGATATTCAGTAAATCCTTCTCCACTTTCAGTAACCTTGATAGAAGTTACTCTACCTCGTGCATCAAATTTAGGTTCTGCAACTGCACCAATATCTGGTTCAATAACAATTTTGTCTCCTGGAGAGTAATTGATACCACTTTCATCGATAAAGATTTCACAAAGATATAGAATAACAGGATAAGAACCATTAGATGATGTTGGATAGTCACCTGATGGTCTTCTATATTCAGGTTTAGGTGTAGTAAAGACACCAGGTAGTTCAATAAGAACAGGATTACCACCTCGGATAGTTTCACCACCACCTTGTCCACCGTCAGTAGAACCATTATTACCATCACCATTACCTCCCCCACCAGTTCCACCACCAATACCACCAGTTCCACCACCAATACCACCAGTGCCACCATCTCCACCAGTACCAGGTTCACCTACTATAGGGTCAAATGGTGTTATTGTAGTATCTCCACCAGGTTGTGGATCTGTTATAACAACTGTACCTGGAGGAAGAGTAATAGTAGTACCAGGATCAACAGTAACTACTTCACCTGGTGGGATAGGTGTCCATGTTCCGTCAGGTCTTTTTATAACGGTATCATCTGGATCTGACCAAGTGTATTCATTACCACCTCTACTTCCATCGGGTGCAGGAAGATAACCAGTTCCGGGTTCTACAATTTCAACATCTGTAATACCAGTTTGAGTGTTACCCTCATCATCAGTATAAGTATCTACAATAGGTCTAATGTATGCACCTTTACCCTTACCACAGTTATCATATACCTTTCCATAAGATTTGTCATCATATCCAAATCCAAAACTTATCATATCAATTCCAATAACCTCACCCAAGGAACCAATAATAAGATTACCAGTAGCATTACTACCAGAACCAAAGAATTGTGCCACTGGTGGTCCACAAAATACAGGTCCAGTATCACAACTAGATTGGTTGAATACATCATCAAAATCCATGTTGAATGCATTATCAATACTGTTTCCTATATTTTCTCCAGAAGTTTGAAATGATGCTGCAATGTTCTTTGCTTTACCAATAATAGATTCAATATCTCCTGCAGATACTTTACTGGCACCACTTAAAATATTCCACTCATCAACTCTCGAACACTGCGGTTTTTCCTCACAACTTAAGAATGAAAGTACATCAGTAATAATACCTAGAATCTCTCCAACGATACCAGCAGACTGACCAACCAATGATGTAATTGATGATAGTGCATTGTTTATAATATCAGATATTCCACTAATAAGTTTTCCTAGAATATTACCGATTAAATTTTCTACCAGACATTCTAGTCCATTAATAACTTTATTTGCAGCATCTTTAAGAAAATTACCAATCATAGACAACAACTGATTTATCAAATTTCTAAAAAGACATGCAATCAAATCATTGATATCCTCTACTGCAATTTTAAGTTCAGGTCTTTCATTTGGAAATAGAAGAGAATATGTCTTTTTGAGTGCATTATTAGTGGTCTTAATGACAAACTTTTGAATTTCAGTAAAAATCCACTTTATTCCACTTGCAACAAATTTTGTTGCCTTTTGAAGTTGTTTATCAATTGCATCTTGAATATCAGAAACCTGAGTTTGTACTGCTTGACTATAGTCATAAACTGACTTCTGAATTTTTTGGATTTCTACAACAACATTCTGAATTTCTTTTTGTATTTTACCTAGGGGTATAGGTTCACAATCAGATGGAACTGCTAATGGTTGTGTAGATTCATCCTTCGAAGCTTCAGATGCTGCATCTATTATTGATATAGAACCAGTAACAGATTCCATCAAGAAGGGATTGTTAGGTGTTCCTCCTGATGTTCCGGGAACAAACATGTTCCCACCATTATCTTCAGTCTGATCGGGATTAATAATTTCCCCACCATTTGCTATTTTTTGTGTATAAAAAGGTACATAATCATCTGGTAAGAATCCACTAAAATTATTAAATCTTACTCCATCTGGTCTATTTTTCGCAATTGCCTGATATTCATTTCTTCCAATAACCGCACTGATGATGGGTATTTGACCTTCTTCACCATCAAGAAAATAACCACGAACACAATCACCTTGAGCCAAGTTTGCAGTTTGTGATGATGACCTACCACCACCACCAGCAGTTACTGGATATTCAACATATGCCCACTGTAATTCTTCATCAGTAACTTCTTGAGTATCATAAGGTGAATACCCTATAATTGCAACTCTATATCTCTCACCAAAACCTCTTATAAGTTCATTGGATTTTTTAGGATTATCTGGTTTATTTTCTTTCCACGAGTCTTCACTGGCAATTTGACCTACCCACCAAATATACCCATCTCTTCCTATTGAATGTGTCTTAATTATACTTTGATCTAACATCAGATTGCACCACCAAAACCTGTAGTTTTACCGAAAGAGTCTCTTACCAAACCCAAACTCGTATATGTTTCTCTTGGAGTCACTCTATGACATACACTTGCTACCATATATTTACCTCCACTTTGTTGGTTAGTTTCTTTATTTAATTTAGTTTCTAGTTGAGGGAAATCACATTCAATTATATCACCTGCCTTGATTGAAAAATCACCAGCAATCATAATATGTGTTTGAACCGTAAACATTTGATTGTATCTCATTATTGTCTGGACAAGTGCTTGTTCAGAATCAAAGTTCTGTTTTGTGTTATCACTCTTCCAGGTATCTAATTGTTCATTACCTGTCCCATTTGGATTGACACCAATATCTTTAAGGTATGTAAAATACCTAGTCGGACTTTTAATAAATTTTTCATTTACATTGATATAATCTCTACCAGCAGTTTTTACACTATCTTTTGCGGTATCAATATTATAATCTATCTTTTTATGAATCATTCCAACAAAATCAAAATAAACCGTATTATTACTATAAGCACCAATACTTATATTTCGAGTCATATCAATATCACTCTCAATATTATATGATAATATATTTGCGTCATAACCAGCAACTAATTTTCCAGTATCATTATATAAAAATTTCTTTATTGGTTCTTTTGAAAAAAGACCGTCAATTGATTTAAAACATAAACCGTCTCTTGTCTGAAAGAATAAGAACCCACCAGGTCCACTATTTTGTCCAGAAGATGTTGGTATTGATTTAGAAGCCAACCAAGTACAAGTATAAAAGGGACTTCTAGTATTACCCATAAAATTATAGGTGTTTGAAGTATCATCAATATCAATTAGTTCTTCTGTTCCTAATACATCTGCTAAAATTACTCCAACATTTGTACCAATATTACCCTCATATCTTTTAGTAACTCTTGTCTGTTCGTTCAAAAAATATTCTTGAGATACAAAATCGAGTTGATAGACATCTTTAGTTGTATCGGGAATTCCATTTTTTACTCGATTGACATACATACCACGGTCAATCTTTATCTCATTTCCAATAACATCTTCAATAATAATATCTGTCTTTTCACCACCTCTGATTGGTAGAGAGTCTAATGTACTTGGTGCAGAACCTTCAAGTTGTTCACCTGTCTCTACAACAACTGCACTGGATGTAATATAATTTGACAATACATTTTCATAATAACGATATTCTACAACACCGTTAGACAAATCAATCTGTCTACCACCTTTATTCGAAGTGATAGTAAATTTCTTTAGATTACCTGGACCTGTTTGAGGATTATTTAATACCATATTATTGTTTAAACAGTTTGTTTTCCATCATAATCTGTAAGTATGTATCTCTTGAAGACCCACTACCAATAATAGCAGGAGGTCCACCACCAGAACTAGTATTACCACCTCCTTCAGTAGGCACTGCAATGGGCATGAATATAGTTCTCATTCTTTCATAATCTGTCTGTCTACTAATTTCTTCTGCTGTTTGTCTTTCTGCAGGTGCAGTAATTTGTGGTTGTTCTGGTGCAATATTAAAAAACTCTGCAGCTTTATTTTTTGGAACTTCTACATGAACATGATTGTAATGTCCAGATGATTGCCAAATAGTAGTGTAACCTTTTGATTTCCAGAATTGATTAACTTTATCACCAACTGCTTTACTAGGAACTGGAATATCAAATGCACGGTTTTCATGATGTCCTGCACCTCTATGTTCATTAATCTCATAGTTAGTATCATCAGCCAAAGGACTGATATCATAGTTACCACTACCATAGGTACCCATTTCACGAATTTGTAAATTCTCTGGACTATAAGTTGGTTTTCTTTCTGAGGTGTAACCAAATTGTGTTCTAAATTGTCTAAATTCTTCAATATCAGTCTGAACTCTACTCTTACCTGCCTGAGCCTGAGGTCTCAATGCCGGAGATAGTTGTTGTTGATATTGACTTCTGTCAAGTATAAGTGCTTGTTGAATTTCTCGGGAAGAAATACTTGCAGCATTATTACCAGTTCCGGCATATCTTGACTGATCGACCCCTCTCCCAGCCTCTGGTCTCGATAAACCAACTGATGCAAACTCTCTTGCAATTCCCTGGGCAGCTGCAACAACATCATCAGATTCACCTCTCAAATATCTACCAATTTCAGGTCTTTTTATATTGATAACATATGTTTTAAACTTTTCTTGAGTTGTCTCATCAAATTTGTCTGATCTACTTACTCCACCTTTAGGGTGATTGACCCACTCGGCCATTGTAGTATCAATAATCTGATATTTGCCAACTGCAAAGACTTTTCCAGATGCCTGTGCATCCATAATCTCACCTACTGTCATTTCAGTAAGATCTTTACCAAACAATTCTTGTGAACCACCAGGTGTATCACCAGCATTTCCTTGGTTGACAGAGTTGTATCCACCTTCTCCACCGGCAATTACCTCAAAGGTAGTTCCACCTGCACTACCAGGAATAGAACCATCAGGAGAATTGTCAGTACCAATTAAATCTTTTAGTAAACCCATACCGGGTATTTGTATATTTTTCAAGTCGTTTACAACTTTTTCAAGTTTTGGAAACTGATCTCCAATAGTTTTGATTAAATTTTCAATTTGTGTTTTTATAAATTGTGCAGGTGCCGAATTTATAATATCATTTATAATAGGCAGTACAGTATTAATAAGAAACTTACCCGCCTCCAATAATGGTTGGAAAAAATATTTGTTGATTAATTTAAATAACTTCTTAACTTCTTCTACAACATTTTTTATAGTTTCGATAATTGGTTTGATATTATCAAGTATCATTAGTATGATACCACCAAGTAGGATGTTCACAAAGAAGTTTTTAATCCTATCAAAAAATGGAATTTTACTGAGTAACTTTTTACCTAAAGATAAAACACCACCTATCATTCCAAACCCAACTTCTCTCAGACGGGCTAACATTTTATTTTTTCTTTGAGTCTTCGCCTGATTATCTTTTCTCTTAAACTTTATAAAATTCTTAATAGTACGTGTTAATTTAGATATCGATGATTGAATTGATTCAAGCACATTATCTAATTGACTATTACCCGTATTTGGTTTTAGTGTCTTTATCTTGGGAGTCGATGAACCACCTTTAAAAAACTTAGTACCTGATACTTTTGCAGGTGCAAGTTTCTTCTGTGTCGAAGGTTTTTTGGCATCTTGTTTTTCTTTTCGTTGAACAATTTTTCCTGCAACTTCTTTACCAGACTTTGGTTTCTTTTTACCAGAACCAATTAGACCTTTTGCTGCACCGAGTAATAGTGGTAATGCCATTATCCTATACCGCCATAAGGTTAAAAATTGAACTGGTCAATTTTGGAGATGAGTTATTCCTATCTGTTGATGAGAATGATGCTGCAGCATCTCGACCAACACTTGCACTTGCAATTTCGTCACCACCAGCACCTCCACCACTTAAAGGTAATACTGCAGAAGCTTGATCAGTATTGGGTGGTCTTGGTGGTTCTGATCTACTATGACCTGGTTTGACTTCCATCAAACCCAAACCTCTTATCAATGAATCTTCTAGAGGTTTAGTAAGTATATCTAAATCAGACTTGGGTACTGCACCAGCCTTTGCAGCCTCTTGAAGTCCTGGTGACATATTACCAAGTTCAATCAAACTTGCCCCCCTATTAGTCCCTGCAAGACCATTTCTATGTGTCCTACCAAATGCACCATAATTTTTTGCAAAATCAGCTTCAACTGGATTGATAGCATCAGTACCAGGCATTGGAAGAATAACACCTCTACCCCCACCTGGTGAGGCACCAGATTCTACTGATGCGTCCATATGTAATTCAATTACTTCATATCCCTGTTCCTCAAGAGCTTTCAATCTATCCTGTTGTTTAGTGAATGCCGCCTGTGTTAATTCTGTTTCTGCATGCATGTTCATTACTGTAACCGGTACATCAGGTCCAACTCTTTTTCTCAAGTTAGCTACTAAATTATCTGCCAATTTTGGAGTGATTTCCATTTCACCTGGTGCACCGAGTCCTGCAGCATGACCAGGAACAATAATATAACCCTTAGGTCCTGCATCTGACCCTGCACCATAGTCTGCTGTTGGAGCAGAACTCTGCTTTCCTAACAACGAATTTTGTGGTGTTACAGGTGGTGTTGTTGGAGGTACAGGTGTTGTAGTTGGTGTATCTTGACTGGTATCACTGGTGGGTGCTGTGTTTTCTTCTTCAAGAGCTGCCAACGTTGCTTGAAGCATTCTTAACACTTTCTGGTTACTAGATTCACCAAGAAGACCACCCATTGTAGTAATACTATCGATGCCTCCAGAAATACCTTTAGTTCTTTCTTCAGCTTCTGTTACCTTTTTTCTATAATGCTCAAGCATTTTTTTCTTTGTCTGTTCATCAGCATTATTAAATCTCTCAACAACACCAGCAATTTGCATTGAATCAAGTTTATCAAATCCCATATTCATGAGCATCTGTAAGGCCAGACCTATACCAAAAGATGCACCACCCCTTAATGCACCACCAGCAGTTACTTTTGGAAGTTTCAATCCCTTAAATGGATTTGGTAATCTAAAACCAGTTTTAGGTGCACCACCGGTTCCAGTAGTGACTGGGGCGCTACCAGTTACTCTTGGTTTACCGGATGCACCCCTAGTTATATTCTGACCAGGTTTATTAGTACCACTACCTGAAGTTCTACCTGCGTTCTTACCCGCCCCCTGTCTTGGTTTATTCTGATTACCCTTATCATTTCCACCACCACCTTTAGGTGTTTTATTAGGTTTATCCCTATCAAGTAATTTGTTTATTATTTTTGGTATTATACCCAAGAAACCTTTTAAGACAAACAGTACTCCTTTTATTAGAGGAGAAAATAATTTCAAGAAACCAAGTATCTTCAATCCAATATTAAGTCCAACAAGGGCAGCAATACCCAGAAGAATTTTATCTAGATTGTCAGTAATAAATGTAACTACATTCTGTATTTTCTTTTGATTTTCTGGGTTTTTAATCCAATCAAGCATTTTCAATACAAAACCACCAAGTAAGATATTCTTAAAGAATTTCTTGATCATATCAAGGAAACCCATCTTTGGAGCCTTGAATCCTTTTAGAGCCTTAGTTGCTTTCGTCTTTGCACTCTTTTCAGACTTCTCTTCTTCTGCCTTTTGTGCAGCCTTTCTTGCAGTCTTTGCTTCTTGTTCAGACTCTTTCTTCTCTTCACCTAGTATATCAGCAAGAAGACTATCAATACCAACCAGAGTTTGATTGATATTCTCAAAAGAGTCAGTAACTGCCTTACCTTTCGTCTCTATTTTATTTGATTCAGTTTCTTTAGAACCACTTAGAAGTTTTTGAGTGTTAACTGCAGATTTGTTATATTTTTTACCACTTTGAACTACCTTGGAGATATTGACAACTTTCTTTTTAGTTGGTTTAAATCTACCAGTCTTACTCTTTACTCTCTTAAATTCATTAGTGAGAAGTTCAGTCTCTTCAGTTGGAATCTGACTTTTAGACATTCTGCCTGCAGCCATCTTCTCACGAAGAAGAGTCTTATAAGTATCGTAATCAAGGTCAAATGTATCCTCTAAACCCAACAATCTTAATACTTTTGGATCAATAGTCTCATTAGCAGGTTGTTTAGTATCTTCTTTCTTCTCTGTACTAAACTTTTTGACAATGGCAGTTACAGCCTTCTTGTCTGGTTTTTTCTTAGCAGAGGGCATTGGCATTGGGCCCTGCTTTGCATTACTATTTTCTTTGGGTTTGCCAGTCCAGGAATCTAACCCTCCAGTATTATATTTTTCTTGTAATGGATCTGACATCTGACGGGCAAGATCCATCAAATCGCCCTTACCCTTTGCAAATTCTTTTTTCTTATCGGCCGACATCATATTATATACGGCAGATAAGTCCTTTATCTGATCTTCGTCAAGGTCTTTGAGAATATGATCTGGTAACTTATATGCAACTGATCTATCCTCATCATAAACCTTTTTTGGTTTTGCCTTGGCCTTTGGTGTTGCCTTTGGTTTTGGTTTCGCTTTTGGTTTTGGTTTCGCTTTTGGTGGAGTCTTTTTACTTTCATTTTCTTCGACCATACCTATGGCCATTTCATGTAGTTCAGTATTATTACGCCCCTGAACAATCTGACTATCAATATCACTCGTCTCTTTATCACTCAGAGAATTATAGTATTCTGACAGCAAATGTATCTGTTTATCATCCAATTTTGAGACAAGATCCTTCCCTAACTTATATTCATAAGCCTTTCTTGTTACTTTGGGATCTCTAGCCATTCTGTCTTGCCTTTTGCTTTTGTTCTTCTTCCTCTAAATGTTGTTGTAAGAGAGCAACGTAAATGTCTCTTTCAAAGGGCATCATATTTTCAATTTCAGTGAGAGAGTATTTGTGGTATTGCATCATCGCAAAGTTTAATTTAAAATAACTCTCTAGATCCATATGGATCATGCCTATGCGAAAAAACTGGATAAACCCTCCAAAACGATAGTACTTTTTACTTTAGTGATTGGGTTTGTAATCTCAATTGTATGAGATAGTTTTGGCATAGTCTCAAAGAATTGTTCAATTTCTTTGAATTGTGTTGAACTCATCTGTTCCAAGAAGTCAACGACTTCCTTTTTAGTACAATCATCAGTAGACCAAACATCATCTTCATTGTAAATCTTATCAATACAAGAAGCAATTAATTCAAATGATTGATTAATGTCAGTATCACCTTCAAAATCGAAGTTGTTTGAAATGAATTGTTCCAATGAAGGATACTTCATCTCCATCATCAAAGTATCATCAAGTTTAATCTTATTAGTGTGGTTTTCGTTAGTTTGAACTTGAATGTCCTCAAGGTCAATAGTAACTGTTACATTTGTTTCACCATCATCAGGTGCCACAATGTTTACCTCAACTTCTTCACCAACTGACCGAGCTCTGATATTCAAGAACAAATATTCAATATCAAAAGTCGGAAGTTTCTCTACTTTAATACCTCTCGTAAGAATACAACTCTTCAGAACAGATTTGATTGCAGTTGTAATCTGTTTTGTGTTCTCACTTTCGAGAGCAAGAACTAGAAGTTTTTCTTCTTTAACTAGAAAGGGTCTATAAGTAATTTTCTTCTGTGTTGATGGTAATACCAAGTCATACTCAGGAGTTACAATCTTTGGCAAAGGCATAATAAACTACAATAATAAGTGAAACTATTTATTAGGCAAATCTACGCTCTCTAACATATCTGGTATAAGACATGGAGATATTATATTTTAAAACATCACTTGCTTCGTAACTCACACTAGTTGGTGCAATACTAATCGGGAATGCATCGATAAAAGTATATCGCAACTGATAACTATCATTGGCACGTCTTCTTTCTGTCGTTGCATTCTTTTCAAATTTGGTTACATGTATCGGACTTCTATAGCTATTGGGATAATTCATCCGATAAGATACTGCGGAATTTTCATATCCAATATTATTCACATTTTGTCCTGCAATAAAATCAACCCAACCATCAAACAATTCAATCACATCATATCTATTATTGACCATAAATGTCAAATCAAGAGTATTTCCAAAGTCTTTCCGATATGCCATTTTTTCTGACATACCAGCGAAATCATTTGTTGCTTCATGAGTGAAAAGATTTACACCAGGAAGTGATGCGGCAGAACACATCAATTCAACATTTTCACCATCTGCATAATAATTGAAATTTCTTGCATTCAAGAAAGTCATTACACTGATTGGTGGTTGAACTTTGACTTGATATACAGATGTCTGGGCAACATGAAGAATTTTACTCTTTAGTGCCGATGTTTTGACTGAATTTGGATATGGTCCAGGCATCTAAATATTTCTACATTATAATACTATGTATATTAGATGGGTCAAAGTATAAAGTCAATTTATAAACCATCACATCCTGAAAAATACCTTGGCAATTCGAACAATATTATTTGTAGAAGTTCTTGGGAAAGACAGTTTTGTAGGTACTGTGATGTGAATCCAAATATAGTGAAATGGGCATCAGAAGAGTTCTCAATACCTTATATTTCACCAGTTGATGGAAGACCACATAGATACTATCCAGACTTTTTGATTGAAGTGAAAGAAAAGAGTGGTAAACTAAAAAAGTATGTAATTGAAATTAAACCCAAGAAACAAACTCTACCACCAGTCAAAAAGAAAAGAGTGACTAAAGGGTTTATTGCGGAAGCAAAGACTTATGCAGTCAATCAGGCAAAATGGAAGGCAGCAGTTGATTTTTGTAAGGATAATTTAATTGAGTTTAAGATTATCACAGAAGATGAACTCTATCACTGGAAGAAATGAATAGATTTAAAGAAGAGGATGAAAATAGGATCTCAAGTATGACAGATCCTGATGACATGATGTTAGAAATCATGGAAATTCTAACCGATGTAGAAGTCATTCCTGATGTTGGTAAGTATTACACATTCATCTATCGGGCAAAAACACCGAGAGTTGAATATGACCAGTTTCCTTTGATTGCTTGTGTTGGTGTCTTTGAATGGGGTTTTCGTGGTCTAAACTATCATTGGGGCGATTTTAGGAATTATACTTGGGAAGAATCAGATACTCTTCGTGTAGTTGACCCTATGGAACTTAAAACACTTCGTGCGATTCCTTATCAAAGTTTCAGAATAAATAACTAAACGGGTTAGTAACCATTATTAGGAGAAATAAAATAGTGGCAAAGGATACTTCAGGTTGGAAGAGTTTGGGAGTAAATGATCCAACGAAATATCAAGCAACCTTAGAGTTAAATCAAACTAGTGGTAGAAGGAACCCACTAACTGGCCAAACAGATAGTAAACAAAAAGTAATTTACATTACTGACAGAGCAACTGGAAGTTATGATGCTTATGCCGAGGGTGCCTTTGGTAGTAGATCATTAATATATCAATACAATCCTTCAAAACTATCACCAACCATAGTAGATCAAAATCAATACGATAAACTTTTTACGAAAGAAAATAGTCAACAATATACAAATACACATAAAGAGATAAGAATAGCAACTTTAGCTTTAGCAAAAGAGAATGTCTCTGGTAGTACCTCAAAAAAACAATATCAACAATTAGGAAAAACACTTGGTTATAAGTCACTTTCAAATACCGTAGAACCACCGGTACCACCGGCCGTTGTTGAACTTGAAGTAGTACCTTTAACTGGTGGTGAAGAACAAGGATCGGGTAGTAGTTCCGTTGATAATGGAACTCTTACTGGTGGTGACATTTTTAATGGTAGTGTTGATAGTTTTTTAGCACCTGATGGGTTTTCTAGTGGTTTGACTTTTACAGACTTTGGATCATTAGATGGTGATGCATTTTTAGGAACAGCAGATGATGCACTTAGTAAAGACAATACCGAGTTCGATACAGACGATAAATTCTTTACTCGTCAGTATGATAAAGATGGTGAAATATTAAAATATCCAGAAGCAGACCTTACTAGTTTTGGTTTCGATTATATTCAAATTACTGGTCACAAATATACAACCTTAAAGGCTGGTGGTTTTGGTGCATTTGGTAAAGATAGTAAAATTGGTGACGAGATTAATACTTTTGAAGATAACAAAGGTGTTTCGAGTAAATTGGGCCAAGTAACAAAAATAATACAATTGCCGATGCAACCTGGTCTAAGTGAATCTAATGCTGTTGACTGGAATCAAGATGAAATAAACGAAATTCAAAGAAGGGCCGCCGGTCTTGCAGCTCAGGGAATTACTGGAATTCAAAACGCAAAAAATATTGGAGATGGTTTAAATGTTGCAGCAAATTTACTGAGTAGTGCAGGATCAACAGTCCAAGAGATGTTGACCAATGAAAAACTGGGACCATTCATTACTGCATATTTTGCTGGTCAAGCAGTTGGGGCTAATATAGTAGGAAGATCTACCGGTCAGGTTTTAAATAAAAATCTCGAACTACTGTTTAAAGGTCCAAAGTTAAGACAATTTAGTTTTAATTTCACCTTTACACCAAGATCTGATAGTGAAGCACTAACCATCAAAAAAATGATACGGTTCTTCAAAAAATCAATGGCACCTGAGATATCACCTGAAAGAATTTTTCTTTATACACCCGATATCTTTCAATTACAGTATATACATAATAGTGGGGGAGGTCATCCCTATCTGAATCGGTTTAAACCTTGTGCTCTTACTAACTTTAGTGCTAATTACACACCAGGTAACAGTTACATGACATATAAAGATGGTTCAATGACACAATACCAGGTTACTATGACATTTAGTGAACTTGAACCCATATATCAAAGCGACCACGATGTAGCAGGAGGTACTGGTTTCTAATGGCCAAACCATATTTTAGATATATTCCAGATTTTGAATATGTAGATAGAACTTCTAGTGGTCAGAAAATCTCTGATTACACCGAAGTCAAAAACTTATTCAAAAGGGCAAATATACGAGAAGATATCCTAAACAATCTAGGTTTCTTTACAAAATACCAGGTTATTGGTGACGAAAGACCTGATAATGTCGCAGAAAAGGTTTATGGTGATTCCAACCTCGATTGGTTGGTGATGTTATGTAATAACATTATTCACTATGAGAATGAATGGCCTATGGCTCAGGAATCATTCAATAACTACTTAATCAATAAGTATGGATCATATGAAAATGCATATACGACAAAACACTATATCACAAGTCAAATAAGAGACAGCCAAAATACAATTATTGTTCCTCAGGGTGTTATTGTACCTAGTGACTATAGTGTCACATTTTACGATGAGGGTCTAGATCAGACTATTACTCGTCAGGGTGTATATCCTGTATCAAATTATGAATACGAAATATCGGTACAAAACAAAAAAAGAAATATATTCATAATTAAACCATTCTATCTTGCTTTGATTATTGACGATCTTGAAACAGTAATGCCTTATGGTAAGGGTTCTTCGCAGTATGTGTCTCCTGGTCTGGTAAGAGGAGAAAATATTAGACTATTCCAGTAATAAAAAAAGTAATAGGGCCATTTTTCCCCGGAGTTTTTTTGTCGGCCTTTTTGGAATCAAGGCCGCAATTTCATTTTGGGTAAAAAAAAAGGGTCGTAACCTAAGTTACAACCCCATTAGAATTATATGTTATGGTTCAAGACTCGGCCAATTTGCTGAAATAGCTGAGAGGATCATCATCGTCATCAGTAGAGGATGTTGGTTCAACATTCTTTGATGCTTGGTAAGAGTCTTCAAGTTTTTGCATGACTTGTTCTTCACTAACAGCGCGTTGTTCAGTTGCTGCATAGTTGTCATACTCGGTCTCCTGTGCTTCTTGGCGTGCTTGTGATTTACTGCCCAGAACCATGTCTAGACGCTTCTTCAACTCATCATATGATTTGAACTGATCTGCCGCAGTAAGAGCAGTCAATGAATACTGCTTCTTCCAGATTGCTTCCATCGCATCGTCATCATCCAGAAGAGGAGAGACACGATCAAACTCACTAGAGTCATAGTTCCAGTAACCTGCAACCTTCTTCAGTTTCAGTTTAAAGTTTGCACCCTGCCAGAAGTCAAAGGGATTGATTGCAGTCTCATCCTCAAACTCAGGTTGCATTGCTTCCATGATCTTATCAAAGATCTTCTTACCAAACTTATACAGGAAGACTTTGCCTTCATTCTGTGGATTGGCTTTGTCCTGGACAACATAGATGTTGGCGTAGAAGGACAGTTTACGTTTCTGTTTACGTACAGTATCTTTATCATTTTCATTACCAGTGTTCCACAACTCACGGTTGAGTTCACCGATAGGATCCTTACCACCAATGGTAGTCAGAGAGTTCTCAATGTACCACCCACCAGGTCCCTGGAAGGCGTGAGAGAACAATTTCACCCATGGTAGATCTTCACCGTCTGGAGCGGGAAGGAATCTAATTACAGCATAACCGTTACCGGTCTTATCCATTTCTGGTTTCCAGATACGTTCATCTGGACCCCCACCTTTATTTTCCATCTTCTCGACTTCCTTTACCAGTTTGGAAGTCAGGTTCCCAAGGGAACTTTGTTTCTTTAGGTCATTGAATGACATTTGAACCTCGTATTAGTTAGTATTTGGTCTGTTCCCGGACTTTGGTAGGGGGTTCCGGGGCCCCCGTAATATAACCCCTTTACGGGGTGGTGTCAACTGTTTATTTAGTGGAGGTGTTAAACTAGTTCTGACTCAAAGAAACTCATTCTCCTTCCACAACTTCAGTTTCAGATGTTTCGGTTCGAGCATTTTGTTCTTCAATCTGTTCCAGAACTTCGATTGCACCTACAAGTTTCAGGTACATCTCTCTGGTAGTTTCAAGTCCTTGTTCCACTTCAACTCGTCGTTTCCGTAGGTTCTCAAGTACGGTTGTATTGTCAAGAGCCATGAAGTATTATCTCCTTTAAAATTGATTTGAATTTAAATACATCAATATGTATAAACGAATTATACTTATTGATTCTCATTGATAGGAATTTCCACACAGGGTCTGAAAGATTCTTATCGAAGTCATCTTTGAATCCGATTATCTTATTCAAGATAACCATCGTCTCTAATGAAATGTTTTTTACTAGATGTTCTTTGATGATTTGAGGGTGTCGAGTCCCCTCAATCTTAAACATACCATCAAAGTCTTTATTTGTAAAGACATCTTCAACCTCTGACTTGAAAGTGTATGTAAGACTTTGTGTTTTCTTTTTCCATTGAGTGTAAAGTGTCTCTCCTTCCCTCACAAGGTTTCCTATCCAGATTTTAGAGATATCTTCAGAGTTTGAGTAATTTGAGACAAACAACTCAAGTATCTCCTTGTCTGAATATTTTCTACCAAGTTTTTCAAACCAGAACCGGTTCTTGTTCTTATAAAAACTTTGAATACTACACCTTACTTTACCATTGTATTTGAAGTAGTCGTAACTATCAGAGTTGAAGTGTCTTGAGATACCTAGGTATGTTTTATACACTTCATAACCGTCCACCTTACACAACCCCATAGACACACATAATATTTACTTCATTACTCTACCACCCCCTTCTTCTTTTGTCTATACTACACATCAAGGTATCATATAGGAAGTTTGGCGTGAGATGTTTTCTTCAGTAGATTCAATTCCATTGCTTCTACTTTCAATCTTTCTTTAAGAGGTTTCGAAATCAGTTTAGGAATAGATTCAATGTCTAGACTATTCTTTTCACAAAAATATACAATTGCATCAACGTATTTCATTCCATTACCGTTCTTGACAATGGCTTCAATCTCTTCTGCAAAAGTTCGACTACTATAGAATTTCTTTTCTATAATTTTATCGACACTTAACTCTTCAGGGCTTTGCATATTCTCTGAGTTTAGATTCCACGAACTCGCGGATGTACTGGACAAGTAACTTAATATACTTGGACTTATCGTATTCTTCATAGACTTCTACCTCCCCATTTTCACAGGTCATAATGATTACAAATTTTTTGACGATGAGACCTTTCATCTCATACAACATACAAGCGTATGCTGCACACTGGACAAAGTAGTCTTCAATCCATTCTCTTTTCTTAGGTTTGGCTGATGTTTTGAAGTCAATAACAGACAACTCACCATCAAACTCAGCAATACAGTCAACAGAACCAGCAATACCTAGTTCTGTACTGTATAATGCAGTCTCTTGACATAAGATATTATCAATCCTATTCAGTTCAGGTTTGGCCTGTTTGAATAGAAACTGAGACAAGGGAAGAACATCGGAGAAAGTATCTGAGTTGTTCAGATACTCCTCAATCAATGTATGTGCATCAGTACCACGATGGGTAGCCTTACGAGTGATGTTGTTGGCTTCTTGTTCACCAACCTTTGCTCTCCACTTTTTAAACTTGTCTTTGTTTCTCCAACTAATCACCGAAGTGATAGATGGCATCCTTACAAGTTCTTCAGTTCCAAATACTTTATAGTAACGAACTCCGTCAATACTCTCTCGTTCAATAGGAACGAAAGGAACATCCTGATGATTAAACATTACATACCAAGTTCAAGTTTAGCAATGATGTACTCCTTCACAAGACCACTTCTGCAGATATCCTCTGCGTTAAACTCAATTGTATCAAAGGATGGCATGTTCGTCAAGATTCTCATGAAGTCTGCGATACCATTCCGTTCGTTCTGTTTGGTAAGGTCAGACTGAGTTGCATCACCACAGAACATAATCTTAGAGTGTTCACCAATACGAGTAATCATCGAGTCCAGTTCATGGAAGTTCAGGTTCTGAAACTCGTCAACAATTACAATCACATTGTCCAGTGTAGTACCACGAATGAATGACGTGGACCAGAAAGAAATAGTACCTTGTGCCTTAAGATTGTTGTACAACATCTCAAAAGATGCATCATCAGGCATCTCAAACATATACTTCACCATATTCTTATAAGGAATCTGATAAAGAGATGACTTATCCTCATGATCGCCGGGAAGGAAACCAATCTCTCTGGTCGGTACAAGGGACCTGACAATGTAGATCTTCTCGTAGGGTGTCCTAGGGTCTAGGACTTCCATAAGGGCATTGTAGAGGGAGATAAAGGTCTTTCCTGTACCGGCACAACCATATGCAACAAGGTTCTGTTGACTTTTATACTTCTCAAAGAACAGTTCTTGATTCTCTGTAATCGGTTCCACCTTCTTGATATAATCAAGGTTGATTGGTTTCTTCCTCTTCATTGTCTTGTTGCTCATACCAAATGGTACTGGGTTGGTGTTACCAATACCCGTTTTCTTTTTTACTGGCATATGATGTTAATCGTAATGTTTTAGGGTACTACCTGGTTGTTGCTTGGCCTTTGTCATTACATCCTTCCATCCAGGATGTTTGGTATAGATCTTACTCAGGGGATCACCCATTTCAATACCTAAACATGGTGCATTATCTGGAGTGTAATACCTTGACCAGTCTGGATTGTCTTTACACCATTGAGACCAATCATGAACACTCATCCGCACTTCTTTAGTCTCACCAGTGTCTTTGTGTTTGACGGGATACGTTGCCACATTACCTCCATAATGTTTGTGTTGATATTTATTACCACTCCAGAGCTTCTGAAATGATGGGGAATTGTTCTTTGAAAATTTCCTTACATGAATTTGCAATATCCATGTGTTCTTTCTGTGTACCGTGTGCAGAACGAAGTTCGATGTAATGAATCCAACTGCGAACTGAACCAGTCATATACATTCTGGTTGGTGTTGCGAGTGGCAATACAAAGCGAGCACATTCCTTTGCGACACCAGCCTCCAACATCTGACTATAAAGATTAGATGCAGAACTGAATAGAGTAATCATCTGACGGTTGATCTTATCGACCACCTCAGGGTCAAGATCATCGATACTATTCTGACGGTTCTTATCATCCTGACGACGAAGTTCAGGAAGTTCAATCTCAATGTTCAAAAGATTAGTACTTGCATACCTTTGTGAAAATTCTTGAAAGGTGAAACTTCTATGACGCAATACTTGGGCTGCAATACCTCTCGTAGTCTCAATCTCCATAGACATAAATGCCTGTTCAAAGATAGACCAATGCTGATGTTTAATACAGTACTTCAAAAGACCTGCGAACTTCTCACTGTCCTGATTGTTTGGATTACTTACACGAGCACAGTATGCAATCTGTTTTTCTGCATCAGGTGTTACTGAGATTAGTTTGGCTTGATTCATCTTTTTTACTAGACTTTAATTGTTTTCGTTCTTGTTTAACTCTTTCGACATAGAGTCGTTCACCTTCACTGAAAAGTTCAGGATGTTTGAGGATGTACTTGATTGCCTTTTTTGTTTTCATGATTGAAATATGTATTGAAATAAGAAACTATTCCATTACTTAATTGATTACCTTGTGAAACCCAAGTGTCTACACATTCATAGATGTCTTGAGTACTATATGATTCTTCTTCTATCTTGGTTCTTCCATACTTATTTAACAGGATACCAAGACACTGCTGACGAAGTTTCATTCGGTCTTCAGAGTATCTCCAATCATCATTCATCATCTTCAAATACCTCATCGTAATCTGGAAGGGGAGGAAGTGTTTCCTCAAGTTTTTCTGTGTAAGACTTAACATCAGAATACACTTCCGATTCTAATGCGTCAACTAAAAGTCTAAGATTTCTTGTGATAAGTTTAAGTTTATCTTTTTCCATAAAAAAAGGGAGACTTGTGTCCCCCTAGTCTATCAGATAACTGAACTTGTGACAAGTGTCACTTGTTGTAAGTACGACCACGGTAACAAAATGTACCATGGGTTTCACTTGACTTCACGCAACGTGTATCATACTCAACACCACGATATGCAGTGTGATTGATTTGTGCGTCATGAAGGGCAGATGCTTTGTTGATCTGCTTCTTGATCATTTGAAGTGTGTTCATGAGTTTACTCCTAAAGTAGTAGAGGGTTTTAATCCCCGTTCCTTCAGTCGTGTGCGTCCCTTGAAATACAACCCATACCATGTCTTCCTAAAAGATTTCGAAGAATAGTCTTCTTATCCTTTTCGGAAAGGTAAGGGTCTTCCATCACAACTTCTGCAACCTCTTTCACATGTTGACAAGGCATAACATACTCGCCAGCATATACTGGAGTTGTTAGAAGTAATAAAGGTATAAGGAATTTCATGGGATGAACGATTAAAGTGATTTTTTCCAGCGACGAATAGAAGTATGAGATGTTTGATAAACTTCTGCAAGTTTTCTAATAGGTAAAGATAAAATAGATTCATCTTTACTTACATCTTTTAGAAAGTCATCATACATTTTACCTCTGGTATATGTTATGGATTTAGTAGTAGCGTATTCTTTTGGATTACGACTTCTACCTTTCCACCACCCAGAAGGAATGTCATTCTCATAAACTACTCGTTCATTTTTACCATCAGTAACACGAACTTTACCAAAACAGGGATTGCCTCTACCAATTCGTTCTCCCTGAGAACAGAAAGAAAATGAAGAAGATGTTTGCTTTGCCCTATTAGCAAAGTGAGGATTAGTATCAACTTGATAAAACTCATGGAGTTTTACTTCCGCTTCAACTGCTTCCTCTCTCGTAGCATGTTCGGTAAGAATGATTTTAGAGGAAGGATTAAATGTTTTGTCTCCATAGGAACCAAAATAATTATCCTCCTCCACTGAATTACACTCACATCCTCTACTACCAATGTAGCCTCTCCCAAAGGGTTCGTAAGAGTAGTAAGTGTAGTAAATCATTCTAATTCTCCGTTCCGCGACTTACTTGCGTCCGATTTCTCGGATGAACGACAGGTCTATTGTAGACCACTGTCCCTATTTAGTCAAGGGCACCGTATTCTTCACCTTCCTTAATCAACTCAGAGACATAATCCTCTGTCCCATCAAGGGTCTTGACTGCAAACAGATTTGACTTCTGATATTTTTTTATCTTCTTATACTGTTTAAGTAATGTTTGAACTTGATCAGGGTTCATATCGATACCCTCAAGTTTAATATCGAATCCGTTACTCATTTCTTTTTCTTCTCTTTCTCTTTAGGTGGTGGGTTACCCCATAGTTTAGGATTGATTCTACCTTGAGCCTGAGTTATATTTTTAAATTCACTACGATAGTTATCCCAATAGTGGTCAAAAATATCAACCTGTTTTGCTGCCATTACAATATCAAAGTGTGTCATACCATCTTGAGTATACTCAACGAGATATGCACTGGTAGGTAGACTTCTATCTTCAGCCAGACTTGGATCACAATCTGTCTGAATAATCTTCATACTAGCACTCAAGATCTTCCACCCCACTGAATGTCTGGGTATGCAGATTCTACTACACCTTTAGTGATTTTATATTGACTTTCCAGAAGTTTATCTTTCACAAGACAAAGAAGATTTGCTTCAGTTGGATGAAGAACTTCAAGAATTTGAATGAACATAGACTCTCTACGAGTTTTCGAGAGACTATCATTACCACCTTTCACAAAGTGATAAAGGTTTCTATATTCTTTACGAAGAGAACTGTGATCTGTTCCAACAGGAACATCATTCTTCTCAAAAGGAACTTCACCCTCAGGAAGCATGGACACCACAGTGTCATCAAAGTTCCAAATCAAAAGTGTAGTTACTGCGTCACAACGATATTCCTTCAGTGCTTCCACCTTTTTTGCTACGGTTCTTTGTGCGGAAACGTATTCAAAAATTTCATGAATGAATGGATTAGGTGGAAGTTTCTTTGGTGTAGTAACTTTTTTTGTTGATGTAGCCATGGTTATTAATAATTTTATTCAGTGTACAGTATTTATTTTAGGGTGTCAATGTTCCTCAGTACCAAAATCTTCTGGAGTGTTATCAAACCTTACTGCAAGAATATCATCTGCAATAATCTGTCCGTTCTCATCAAACATTTCTGGATGAGTTGGAATAAAGGTAGAGTTCCTCTCAATAACATATTCTTTAAGTAGGTATCCTATCACTCCTCCAACCAGTAAAAACATTACTGAAATAACTGTGGATAGGGTCAATGTAACTGCTAACATTTTAGTCCTCCGTTTTCCTTATATCAAAGGAGATATCTAAGAAAAAATGAAACTCTCTTTTAAAGAGAGAGACCATCTTTCCAAACTTGACTTGAAAAGTTTTTGGTTGTTCCCTC
>Ga0222718_10000429_pt1 | contig 43374 bp, 42 predicted proteins | sample C33_27DmetaG_FD_165045 | JGI IMG/M metagenome (GOLD analysis project Ga0222718, IMG submission 165045) | Estuarine water microbial communities from San Francisco Bay, California, United States - C33_27D | ecosystem: Environmental > Aquatic > Marine > Unclassified | place: USA: California...
TTGTGTGTAAAGTTTGGAACTGTCAATATCACTGTTGTCAACACCATCTTCTTCACCGCCAGTAACACCCAGTTCTATTTCTAGTGTCATGCCAATTTTTGACATGCGCTCCAAGTATTTTTTACAAATCTCAATATTTTCTTCTAAGGGCTCTTCCGAGAGATCAATCATGTGAGAGCTGTAAAGCGATTGTCCCGTTGATTTGAAATGTGCTTCCCCCGCATCTAGCAGGCCGTCTATCCACGGCAGTAAATTTTTGGCACAGTGGTCGGTGTGAAGAATTACTGGAACACCGTAGGCTTTGGCCATGTGATGTACATGATGAGCACCAGCAATCGATCCTGCGATAGCTGCGGCTTGCCCATCGTTTGACAGCCCTTTTCCCGCATTGAAACATCCGCCACCATTCGAATATTGAATAATAACGGGCGCATTCAAATCTCTGGCGGTTTCTAAGACACCGTTGACGCTGTTTGACCCGACTACATTGACAGCAGGCAAAGCAAATTGTTTCTCTTTGGCTAGTTTAAAAATGGCTTGAACGCCATCTCCTGTAGCTACTCCGGCTTGAATTGAATTGGACATTTTATTGATTTTGTTTTGAGGAATCAAATGTAATCATTTTTCATCATTTATGGTTTGACCTAGAATGGGTAATTTATACCTATGTTGTACACAGCATTGCTGAAATTGTAGTTTTTGAACCAACGTGATCCTTCTAAAATTGAAGGTTCGTAGGTCTTAAAACCGATATCGAATCGGAACGCAAAGAGGCTGATATCATATCTGATGCCAAATCCAGATCCCAAGGCCAAATCAGCTAGATCTTTAAAACCATCGAAGGTTGAATCGGGATCGTTGATGCCGCTGGTTTGAACATTCCAAATGTTTCCAGCGTCTATAAAAAACGCGCCCTTAAAGCTGCCAAATAAATCGTAGCGATGTTCTAAATTGAAAGCCAATTTCATATTGGCTTCATTGAATTCGTTGGGGCTATTTATTTTTCCTGGGCCTAAATTGTATGCGGTCCAAGCTCTATTGTCGTTGGTGCCTCCTGCAAAATAACTCTTAGAAAATGGAATACTACTCGAATTACCCAATGGTATTGCAACGCCTCCATAAGCTCGAAAGGCCAATATATTGCCATAGCCTAACGACCAGTGTTTGATATAGTCTAAATCAGTTTTGACGTATTGTGAAAAAGCAACATTATTAATTTGAGCTTCTCCATTAGCGTTTACCGGTAAATTAAAAAGTGATTTGCTGGCATTTAAAAGATTACCTGCAAATTCAATCCGACCTTTAAAAATCGAATAATCTGGGTCAAACACATCCTCTCTTTTGTCCAAGGTATAACTGAAATTCGATGCTATAATTAAATTGTTCTGAGTCAGCCTTGTTTTTCGTTCTTTGATGTTTCTTACATTTCTAGCATCGGTGGGATTACTTGCGGCAAACGCATCATCAGCGACAACCAAGTTGATGAATTCATTAGCTTGATTGATATCGAGCTCGGTATTACCGTTGTCGTCTAAAATCAAATAAGAACCTGGTGTTGGGTAGCTGTTAACTGCAATTTGCTCCAATCGAGAAAATGAATTTTGATAGACCCTAAAATATCTGTCAGGATTCAAATTCCTAACGTATTGAACATTGACCAGGTCCAGACTGTTTTTAACCATGTCAGATGGTTTCCAAGAATAATTCAATATCGCTTTGATCGATTGCTTGTCCAAACCTATATTTGTTTGACTAGAGTAGCCGCCACTGATTCGGGTTACGGGTGTCATTTCGTTTGGTATCAGTCGCTCGAGGTAGAAGGGAAATACAAACCTAGGAATAATAAGCCGCAGGTCTGTTCCTATTTCGTTGATATCAAAAAAAGTATTTCGAGACTCTGCGCCATCTTTGGAGGATCCAATGGCACCAATGGCCGAAATTTCGAGCGTCTCCGTCCCTCTAAAAAGGTTTCTGATTTTTAAAGCACCGCTAAATGAAAACCCCACTGCTTGTATGTTGCTTTGCGATACATTGACGTCAAATCCTAGACCATATTTCGGTCTTGGACTCAAATAAATCGAGGTTAGTAAAGAACTGTCCCGTGGTCTTTCTTGGTATTCAATATTCGGATATTTAAAGGATTGCAATTCATTCAAGTAGCGATAAGTTCTGCTTCTGTCGATATCACTGAACAAACTATCGGGTTTGATAAAAATAGCCTTAGATAAGGCTTGAGGACGATACTTCATGGGGCCATAGCTGTAAAAAACAAACCCACGATATTTGAGAGAATCGGATGGTGTTTTATCCCGATTATCACTGTTTGAGTCAGTGAAGATACGTACCTTATTAATGCGGTGGGGCTTGAAGGACGCGCGAGCTACGGAATCTTCATTTCTAATAATTCTATCTTCAATAGCTAATTTGGTATTTACCTTCTTGCCCGTACCAATGGTGTCAAATTTGAAACTGATGTAATCGGAAGAAAAATGATAAATGCCTTTATTTCTGAATACACCAGTCAATCGTTCCCTTTCGGCTATAAAATTGGCTTCATTGAAAACATCACCAGATTTGATTAGGGAAGCCTCAGCGTGTTCGTTGTGGATGGCTTCAATCACTGGAGAGGCTATAGATGCGCTCAGACTGTCAATGATATAGGCCTTGTTTTTGACAACCTCATAGGTAATCCCTATTTTTTGCTGCTCAAGAGTGTCAATACTTTCGTTTACCTTCACGTCAAACCAACCCTTTTTAAAATAGAAAGCCCTTAAATTGTCCTTGCTGCGCTCGGTTAATTCAGTGTTATAAATGGATGGTGGTTCACCAATAGAGCGGAGCCAATCGTTAAACGAGAGCGCCAAATCTTCAATTTGATTTAACTGTTTGTTTGAATAGAATTTCGTCAACCGCGCAGCCCTTTTAGGATCTGAATAGCGCCATAACGAAAACAAAGAGTCACGATTTGGTCTTGCCGAATTGTAGATATGCAGTCTCACAGGAAACTTCGAAAACAGTTTGCTGTTGGGTTTTTGAGTCAGCAAAGCATTCACTTCTTCAGATTTGTTCTTTTTGCCATTAACTACAATATCGGCCCTAGTGAGTAAAGCCTGATTGTCTTGAACTCTTTTTAAAACATCACAGCCCATCAGTATGGTGCAGGTTAAGGTAATAAGTGATATTTTTGTGATAATACGCATTTGATTTCCCGAACGGGTTTGTGGAGTTAGTTTATTGATTTTCAAAAATACACGATTTACATGTTAAGTAAAAAACAAATTAAATTTATCATCAATTTGTCTCAAAAGAAGCACCGACAATTAACCCAAACTTTTGTGGCTGAAGGCCCTAAATCTGTGATGGATTTGGTGTCAGCTGGCTTGGAATTGATAGGCTGTTATACCATGTATCCCATTGACGAATTACCAACACATCTGCAAATCTTAGTTAGTGCTCAGGAGCTCAAAACCATCAGTAGTTTGACGACTCCTCAAAACCTTATTGGACTATTCAAAATGCCAAAAACCAAGGAGATTAAACCGAAGGGTGCTTTTTTAGCTTTAGATGGGGTCCGTGACCCTGGTAATTTCGGGACCATAGTTCGACTTTGTGACTGGTTTGGTGTAAAACAAATCGTTTGCAGTATCGACAGTGTGGATTGCTATCACCCCAAAGTGGTTCAAGCTACAATGGGCTCAATTGCAAGAGTTCATGTGAGTTACACGGATCTTCCGCAATGGTTAGGTGAATCTAATTTGCCAAAAATGGGTACTTTTATGGATGCCCCCTCAGTCTACGATTTTCATTGGCCTGAGGATGTCATCTTAGTTATGGGCAACGAAGGTCAGGGAATTTCATCTGAGGTCGAGGCACAATTGGATGGGCGTTTGTCCATCCCAAAGTCTGACTCACCTTCGGGTGTCGAAAGTTTGAATGTGGCCACGGCCACTTCAATTGCACTTAGTGAATATTTTCGAACTACTATTGGAAAGTAAAATTAATAAACACTCCTCTTGATTCCATTCGAGAAATGTTTCCTGTCCATGGGCTGTCTATATCTGCATCGGGAGTGACTTCATCAGTAAGTCCAAAAACACCGCGAATTGTCGGGGTGAATTTGAACCAATACAAATAAAAGTCGATACCAAATCCCAACTCATAGAATAACACATTTTTTTTGGCTCTCCAATCTCCTTGGCTATTGTCATTGACATTGTCTTCATTACTCGACAAATTGAGCGCAGTGGAAATGCCACCTACAACAAAGGGTTTGAAATTGTTGATTCGTTTGGTTGACAACTTCACCAATAAAGGAATGTAAATGTAAGTTGAGCGCACCTCTCGCACCAAATCTGCCTTTGTTGGCATGGTCTCAGGTAAAAAGTTCAAGGAGTCGAATTGCAACTCCCTTCTGCTTACAGTAAGACCTGGTTCTAACCTAATATCGATGTAGTCGTTGATTCTTAAATTACCAATTAAACCGACGTTGAAACCTACAGACCGCTCGGTTTGGATGTCAGGTAAGTCTTGTTTGTAATCGATATTGAAATCAAAATTATTAAATCCTAAAAAATACCCCCACGAAATTTTTTTCGAATCCATGGTGGCATTGTTTTGAATGCGATCTTTAGAAAAAAGTTGAGCCTGAGCTATTTGACTCATGGCCATTAAGACGATAAATAATAGGCTTGAAATTTTTGTAAAACGAATCATTTGATTGCTGAATAAATAGTTGCTACGCCAAAGGTCTGAGGAATAGCTTTAGCATTCTTAAACCCAATTTTACGCAAAATATTGTTTAAAGCTTCTCCATATGGAAATTGTTGGGCCGAATTTCCCAAATAGCGGTAAGCTGACTGATTTTTAGAAAACAATTTACCCACTAAGGGGAGAATAAAATTACTGTGTAACAAGTATATCTGTTTGAATGGGATATATTTTGGAACGGAAGTCTCTAGTATGATTAAGGTGCCACCTTTTTTAAGTACACGCAGTATCTCGGAAAGGCCTTTATTTAAATTTTCAAAATTTCGAATGCCAAACGCTACCGTGATTACGTCAAAAGTTTCGTCTTTGAAGGTCAAATTTTCCGAGTCCCCAATAACCATTTCGATCAAGGATTCTGCCCCAGCTTGTTTGACTTTATTAACGCCAACAGCCAACATGCCTGGACTGAGATCGAGTCCTACAATTTTTGAAGCACCACAATGTTGCATGGCTAAAACCAAATCGCCAGTTCCTGTGGCTACATCTAGAACTTGATCTGGCGCAAGTTGAGAGACCATTTTAATTACTCTCTTGCGCCACTTCAAATCAATCCCAAATGAGATGACACGATTCAATCGGTCGTATTCAGTTGAGATGGAATCGAACATTTGTTCTACCTGAACTTTCTTACTCCCCTCTTGATTTTGATATGGTTTGACCAAATATTGTTGCTTTGTGGATGGCTGTTCATCCTCTTAAAAATAAAACGGCTTTAAATACGGTTGCCAAAAATAATATATCTTTGCGTCATGCTAGGTGTCTTTTTTCTTTTTTAATGAAGCACCCTAAAACAGTATGAGCTGTGAACATTACTTTTTCAATCGGGACTCTTTTCTTTAATCAATGAAAATTATCATTGCTGGTGCAGGTGAAGTAGGCTTTCATTTGGCCAAACGCTTGTCGTACGAATCACTTGAAATTACACTCATTGATGTGGACAAAACTTGTCTTTCCTATGCGGAAACCCATTTGGACATTAAAGTTATTCGAGGAGATGCCACTTCTATCGCCATTCTAAAAGAAGCCATGGTCTCTCAGACTGACTTAGTCATTGGCGTTACGGCTTCAGAAACGGCCAATATTACAGTTTGCGCCATCGCCAAGCAACTCGGTGCTAAACGAACGATTGCCCGAATATCAAACACTGAATTTATTGACAACCAAGAACTGGTCGGCTTTACAAAATTTGGAGTAGACGAGTTGATTTCTCCCGAGTCTTTGGCAGCCTCAGAAATAGAACTACTCCTAGATCAATCTGCTTTTGATGACACCTACGCCTTCGAAGACGGTGCGCTGACCATGTTGGGCTTAAATCTATCTCGCGCTGCAATATTTGTAGGTAAATCAGTTAAAGAAGCCGCGGACTTATTGCCAGAAATTCATTTTATACCCATAGCTATTCAGCGTTTTGGAATGCCCAATACCATCATTCCTAGGGGAGACACCTTGTTTAAAGAAGGAGACCACGTTATTTTCATTACCTCGAAGGGCGGAGATGAAGAATTGTGTAAGTTGACGGGAAAAACAAACACAGAATTGAACGATATCATGATTCTTGGTGGTGGACGCATTGGGTCGAAAACGGCGAGAGATTTGATGGATCAGCGCTTCAATATTAAAATCATTGAACGCAACAAAGAGCGAGCTTTGGAATTGGCCGATGAATTGCCTAATGCATTGATTATTCATGGCGATGGTCGAAATGTTGAGTTGTTAGCCGAAGAGAGTATCGAATCTGTTGACGCCTTTATCTCTGTTACTGGAAATTCTGAGACCAACATCATGTCATGCTTGGTTGCAAAATCTCGAGGGGTGAGAAAGACCATTGCTTTGGTAGAAAATATGGATTATTTTGAGTTATCTCAGTCCATAGGTATTGATGCCCTGATCAATAAAAAATTATTAGCAGCTAATACTATTTTTCGTCATATCAGAAAAGGTGAAGTATTGGCTATTACTAAGTTAAGCAATATGAACGCTGAGTTGCTTGAGTTTATGGTGCGTCCGAATTCAAAAATTGCTAATAAACGGATTAAAGATTTAGATTTCCCGATATCTGCTATTATTGGAGGGGTCATTCGAAACGGCCAAGGTCTTATTGCTTTGGGAGATTTTATCATACAGCCTGCTGATAAAATTGTAGTCTGTTGTTTGCCTCAGTCGCTTAAAAAGGTAGAGGAACTGTTTTACTAGGCATGCGATTAAACTATAAAACGATAGGTCATTTTTTTGGACTTTTACTCCTGTGTAATGGTGCTTTTATTCTCACCGCTGGAGTAGTTAGTTACGGTTATGGAGAGGATATCACCAACGCCATTCTTTATTCAGCTTCCATTGTATTGGGGCTTGGTCTACTAACCATGTTTGTTACCAAAAACCACTCCCGCGAAATGGGTAAACGTGATGGCTATATAGTCGTGGCTTTGGGTTGGGTAGTAATGGCTCTTTCGGGTTCTTTACCCTATGTCATGACTGGCGTTATTCCCGAATTCACAAATGCCTTTTTTGAAACGGTGTCGGGCTACACAACTACAGGAGCAACTGTATTGAGCGATATCGAATCTGTTCCTAAGGGTTTGCTTTTTTGGAGAAGCTTGACCCATTGGATTGGCGGAATGGGAATTATTGTTTTGGCCATTGCCATATTGCCCTTACTTGGAATTGGGGGAATGCAATTGTTCACTGCTGAGGCTCCTGGATTGAGCTCTGACAAACTCCATCCTCGTATTACAGATACAGCCAAAAGACTTTGGTACATATATGTAGGCCTCACTTTTGTTGAAACCATTCTTCTCAAATGGGCTGGCATGTCTTTTTTCGATGCTATCAATCATGCGATGTCAACTGTATCTACGGGCGGCTTTTCCACTAAAAACACAAGCCTGATGTATTATAATCATTTGCCAATGGTGCATTATATTGTCATGATTTTCATGTTCATTGCAGGGAGTAATTTTGTGCTAACTTACTTTGCTATCAAGGGGAAGTTTAGAAAAATATGGGCAGATGAAGAGTTCCGATTATATGTCAAATTTATCATAGTATTTACTCTATTCTGTGCTGGTATCATTTATTTGAATTCTGATTTTCTGATTCCTAGCGATGCATTTCCAATGGTTTATGGAATTTACGAGGCTGATTTCCGTCATGCTTTGTTTCAAGTTCTTTCTGTAGTAACCACAACTGGTTTTGTTACAGCAGATTTTACTGCGTGGACTCCTTTTTTAACGGTACTCTTTTTTGGGTTGATGTTTTTAGGTGGTTCATCTGGAAGTACTTCGGGTGGGGTCAAGGTGGTTAGACACTTGGTAACTATTAGAAACGGATTCCTAGAGTTTAAGCGCGCCTTACACCCAAATGCAGTCCTACCTGTCCGTTTTAACAAAAAGATTATTTCAGAGACCATTGTTTTTAATGTTTTGGCCTTTTTCATTCTTTATATGCTTTCCTTTATTATTGGGGCATTGGTTTTGTCAGCAATAGGATTGGATTTTGTTTCTGCTGTCGGTGTATCGGCATCGAGTTTAGGAAATATTGGACCGGCTTTAGGCGATTATAGCCCCGTTGATACTTTTACGGCAATGCCGGCTTTAGCCAAGTGGTGGTGTGCTTTTTTAATGTTGATTGGAAGACTTGAACTGTTTACAGTTCTCATTCTTTTCACACCCTTTTTCTGGCGTAACCGTTAATTAGTCTTGAAGTGCTTTTTTGATTCTAGACATGGCTTCCACGATTTGTTTTTGAGAGGCAGCATAAGAAATTCGAATACAGTCTTTGTTGCCAAATGCTTCTCCTGTGACTGTGGCTACCAATGCTTCTTCCAATAAAAACATTGAAAAATCACTAGCCGTATTAATGGTTTTACCTCTCAATGTTTTTCCAAAATAAGAGGATATGTCCGGAAAAATATAAAATGCACCTGTTGGAACATTACATAACATCCCAGGGATTTCTTCGGCTAACGATAAAATCAAATCTCTTCTTTTTTCAAATTCAGTAACCATGTATAGAATTTTCGAAGGATCGGCATGCATGGCTGAAATAACAGCCCTTTGAGCAATGGAATTGGACCCACTAGTCACTTGCCCTTGCATTTTGTTGCATGCCCGAGCGATGTGCTCAGGAGCTCCAATAAAGCCAATCCTCCAGCCTGTCATGGCAAAGGCTTTCGAAACGCCATTAACTGTTATGGTCCTGTTGTACATCGCAGGAATTTGAGCCATACTGAAATGTTTTTCAGCAAAATTAATATGCTCGTAAATTTCATCGGAAACTACATAAATATTAGGATATTTATAGAGAACATTCGCAAGTAATTCCAGCTCTTTTTTACTGTAAACCGAGCCGGATGGGTTGCAGGGTGAACTAAACCAAATCATCTTTGTCTTTGGTGTTATGGCTTGCTCTAGCTGCTCTGGAGTCATTTTAAAATCTGTTTCTAACGAAGTTGGAACTTCTACAGGAACCCCTTCGGCGAGCTTAATCATATCGGAATAGCTAACCCAATAGGGGCAGGGTAAAATCACTTCATCTCCTGGATTGAGCATCACCATAGCCACATTAGAGAGTGATTGCTTGGCTCCTGTTGATACTACAATTTGTGAAGCCTGATAATCAAGATTATTGTCCCTTTTAAATTTAGCACTTATGGCTAGCTTCAGATCGGGGTAGCCGTCAACGGGTGAGTAGCTGTTGTAGTTTTCATCGATAGCGCGCTTTGCAGCGGTTTTAATAAATTCAGGAGTTTCAAAATCTGGTTCTCCCAGACTCAATCCAATAATGTCTTTCCCTTCGTTTCTAAGCTCTCTTGCTTTGGCAGCCATTGCCAATGTTTGAGAGGTGGACATATTGATTACTCTGTCAGATAATGGATTCATAATTTACAGGACGATTACACAATTTTAGGTTCAGCGCCTAGATTTTTTAAGTGGGTAAAATGAGCCGCTACGGCTTGTCTCATTGAGCCATATTCTTTATACGGCAATCCAAATTCAGCCGCAGTATCTCGAACAATTCTTGCAATTTTTTGATAATGGATGTGACTTATATTGGGAAAAATATGGTGCTCTACTTGATGATTTAGGCCTCCTGTATACCAGTTTACCAATCTGTTGTTGCGAGCAAAATTTACCGTAGTTTTAAGTTGATGAATGGCCCACGAATTGGCCATTAAGCCGTCTTCTTGAGGTAAAGGCATTTCGGCTTCATCCATCACATGTGCCAGTTGGAAAACGATACTCAAAATTAAACCCGCAGTATAGTGCATTACAAAAAAGCCAATGACCACTTTCCACCAAACCAAATTCAACAATAAGGGAATAATGATCCAAATCATGGCGTATATAATTTTAGATATAACCAATTTACTCCAGTTGGCAACTGGGTTTGGAAATTTACCATAAGACAAGCCTCTTTTCATATAGCGAAACATCTGCAAAAAATCTGTGGTTATGGCCCAATTAATGGTAAGCAATCCATAAAGTAATACAGAATAATAATGCTGGAATTTATGGTGCTTCCGCCAAGCGGTATGCTTTGAAAATCTCAAAATTCTGCCAGCTTCTAAATCTTCGTCATGCCCGTGGACATTGGTATAAGTGTGATGCAATACGTTATGCTGTACTTTCCAATTATATACATTTCCCGCCAGAAGATAAATGCTGCTTCCCATCAATTTGTTGATCCAACTTTTCGATGAAAACGACCCGTGATTGGCGTCGTGCATGACATTCATGCCAACACCTGCCATGCCAACACCCATGATTATGGTGAGCAATAACTGAAGCCAACCGGGAAGGTTTAGCGTTAACAGAAGAAAATAGGGTAATAAAAATATGACAAACATAATCAAGGTTTTAAACCAGAGTTTCGCGTTACCAGTACGCTTGATACCTTTGTCATTGAAGTATTTATTTACCCGCTGATTAAGTGTTTTAAAAAATTTCAAAGAATCGGTTCGGGGAAAGGAGACAGGATTTTTCATCATTTTAAAGGTTTTTTAGTGGACCTATGAGGTAAAAATAAGGATAATTGAATCCATATGTAATACAATTGTGATTAGTTTTTTAAAACTTATTTTTACCAAATGAAACAATGCTCACTAATTCTTAAGTATTTCCCAGAATTAACTCTTAGTCAGGTGGCCCAATTGGCACAGCTCGATGAACTCTACCACGACTGGAATTCTAAAATTAATGTCATTTCGAGAAAAGATATTGAGACTTTGGAAGAAAGACATATTTTACACTCTTTAGGTATTGCAAAAATTCTTCAATTTAAGGCAGAATCTCGCATATTGGATGTGGGCACGGGTGGAGGCTTTCCCGGAATACCTTTGGCTATCATGTTTCCGGATTCTCACTTTCATTTGATTGATAGTGTAGGTAAGAAAATCAATGTAGTAAAAGCCATTACTTCGGCCATTGGCCTGACCAATGTAACGGCAAGTCATGTTAGAGCAGAAGCGGTGTCTGGAACATATGATTTTGTAGTCAGTAGAGCGGTTACAGCCATGCCAGCCTTCTATGGTTGGGTTAAAAATAAGATTGCGGCGAAGGGAAAAAATGACCTTTCTAACGGTATACTTTACCTTAAGGGAGGCGATTTGACACAGGAATTAGCGGGATTTTCAAAAGTCAAACAGTTCGACTTAACGCAATTTTTTAGCGAGCCTTTTTTTGAAACTAAAAAAGTAATTTTCATTCCGATTAAAAAGCGATAGATAAATTGGCTGTAAGACCCGTGCTTTCGGATACTCTACTACATCGGTCATCAACGCAGAATAATCCTGCGCGCTGACTACCAAAATTAATTTTCATGCTATCCTAAAAAAAGATATTTATAATCTTTAGGAGGTACAAAGGTTTCTTTGATTAAACGGGGAGAGACCCAGCGAAGTAAATTCTGTGGTGATCCTGCTTTATCATTTGTTCCAGAACTTCTTGCGCCACCAAATGGCTGCTGACCCACAACGGCTCCCGTGGGTTTATCATTGATATAAAAGTTGCCCGCACAATTCTCTAGTGCTTTGGTCGCTTGAACAATGGCGTATCTGTCTTTGGCGAAAATAGCACCTGTGAGGGCATACGTACTTGTTGAATCCACTAAACTCAGCATTTCGGCATAGTTGTCATCGTTGTAAATATAAATTGTCATCACTGGTCCAAATAACTCTGTGGACATGGTTTCATAGTTTGGATTGGTAGTTACAATGACTGTAGGATCCACAAAATAGCCAACGCTTTTGTCATAGTTGCCACCCCAAATAATTTCTGCGTCACTACTTGCTTTAGCACGCTCGATATAATCTGCTAATTTATCAAAAGAGGACTCGTGAATAACAGCAGTCATGAAGTTGCTAAAGTCTTCTGGTGATCCCATTTTAAAGGTTTTCAGATCTTGAACAAGCAGTTGTTTAATTTCTGGCCAAAGACTCTGAGGAATGTATGCCCGAGAAGCTGCACTGCACTTTTGTCCTTGAAATTCAAAAGCACCTCTAAGAATCCCTACACTAACTTCCTTGGGATCGGCACTATGGTGAACAGCTATAAAATCCTTGCCACCTGTTTCGCCAACAATACGCGGATAGGATCTGTAATTATCTATGTTGTTGCCAATTTGTTTCCAAAGTTGCTTGAATATTTGAGTTGAGCCAGTAAAATGTAACCCAGCAAAGTCTGGACTTTGTAGGATGGTGTCAGTAATCATTTTTGGGTCTCCAAAAACGACATTTATCACACCAGCTGGCACACCTGCCGCTTCGAATATGTCCATGATGATTTTAGCTGAATAAACCTGATGATCGCTAGGTTTCCACACGACAACATTACCCATCATAGCTACACATGCAGCTAAATTAGCCGCAATGGAAGTGAAATTGAATGGCGTGACCGCGTAAACAAAGCCCTCTAATGGTCTGTATTCAACTCTATTCCATACCGCACTTGAGCTCTCGGGTTGTCCGCTGTAAATCTCAGTCATAAACTGAACATTAAACCTTAAGAAGTCTATCAACTCGCAAGAGGCATCAATTTCAGCTTGATGAATGGTCTTGGATTGATTGAGCATTGTAGAAGCATTGATGCGGTCTCTGAATGGACCTTCGATCAATTCGGCAGCTTTTAGAAAAATGGCTGCTCGTTGTTCCCAGGGTGTATTCGACCATGTTTTTCTGGCCTCTAAAGCTGTTGAAATGGCCGCTTCAACATGACTTTTTTGAGCCAAGGAATACGTTCCCAAAATGTGCTTGTGATCGTGAGGCATTGTCATTGTTCCCTTTTCGCTTGTGGAAACATCTTTTCCATTGATAAACATGGGAATGTCTATTTGCTCTTGTTTCATAGACAGATAAGTAGCCAATACGCTTGCTCTTTCTGCGCTTCCCGGCGCATAATTTCTCACAGGCTCATTGACTGCTAGGGGTACATCAAAAAATCCTTTGCTCATAATATGATTTTAAAGCTCAAAGGTAAAAAAATAATACGGGGTCGCCGTATTGAAAAATATTAATAATCGGGATGATTTAGTTTAGCGCAAAGGGGGCACTTAACTTAAAAGTAGGAATCTTAACTCTAAATTTTCTAGTTGTAGTGAAATTGACCATATTGAAAAAACCTCGCATGGCTCCAACAGGAGAGGTTAGGAGGCAACCAGAAGAATAGGTATGAGATTCTCCAGGTTTTAAAACGGGTTTCTTTCCAATAACGCCTTCTCCATCAACCGTTTCGGTATAATTTAAGGCGTCTAAAATTACCCAATGCCGGCTGTTGAGTTGAACAGAATCTTTGCTTTGATTTTCAATAGTAATTTCATAACCAAAGCCAAAATGCAACCTGTAGCTCTTGTAAAAAGAACCTTCAAACCGCGTTCGAACGGAAATCCTAATGCCTTTGGTGATCTGTTGTACCATTGAAAATCTTAAGTTTTGTGAGTTAAAAATACAAATTAATTAATTCAGACCAAAAAGGAATGATTGTTTTAACACTTAATTAGAAATCCCTTCCGAAGATACTTCACCAAAACCTATAATAGCATCGTATCTACCTCCTAATTTTCTGTAATAGACCAAAACGGTGTAGTTGTTTTCAGTTTGATAAAAATCTCCCGAAATGGCTGAGGTATCAATGTATCCGTCGGGATTTTGTACAACATATTTGTAGTTGTAAAATCCTTGCTTGAGATAAATAGCGCAATCAAATACCCCTCGCGAAGCATTGTAGGTCATTTGAGTTTCATCATTGACTAAGAAATCATTAAATCCGCCATAAATGTGAATAGTTGAATCGCCTATATTATTAGCACCTAACAGTGAAAAATGAACCCAACTATAATCGGCTTCTATATTTGGATTGCGTGCATTGAATATGGTAGTTAAAAATTGGCCATTGATGTCTGGATTGTAGGTATAGGTCTGGTTGTATCTGGGAAAATCTGTGTAGAGATAACTGTGATACACCTCTTGCAAATCAATAAATTCGACAGCGTTATTAGCAACTCTAATATCCTTATTTTCAAAATAAAAATACTCATTGCCTCCCCAAAAAGAGGTGGCATCATTATAGCGATATTGTAGCTCATTGCCTAAAACATATTGGTGTTTTACGCCCAAAATAGCATTGTCTAGGTTGCGGTTTTGAAAGATACTCGTAGAAATGGTTTGGTCTGGATTTTGCCAACCCTTGGGATTTACAATACTGTATTGAACGATCTGTTTTTCGTTAATGTTTTCAAGTTCTCTAGATCTTTTGACGGCGATCGATACCTTGACTTCAGCTTGAAATATTACAAATGGTCGGCTAAAAAGTAGCTGATTGTCATCGTTATAAATGGAGAGGATGTAATTTCCCGATTTCGTGAATGAGGTTCTGTTATTTGGTAAGGTCAACGTATAATGTGAATATAGCTGTAGCGTACTTAGAGAGTTTTGATAAGTGGAAATTCTGATGTCATCAAAACCGTTCAAATACTCGTTGATGGATAGGTTGGACTTACTCCAATCGGCATTGTGGTGTGTAATCCTGTAAAAATAATCACTTTCTTCATTATTCAGGACGTCAAAAGACAGTTGTATTTGATCGCCCAGTCGAATAATTGGAAGGGATTGTGGGCCATTAGAATCGGAAAAAACAATGGTCCGGATATAGCGAGGCGGCGTAGTTATCTCCAATTGTCCCAGACTAAAAAATGGAAATAACATTAAGAATAGAAGATAATGACGTGTCAAGGCTTTAATTTTGGTATAAAGGTAGCTAAATTTCTATGCAAGAAGCACGGTCTTGTTTAGAATCAATATAAATAAAATCTAAGCGTCTTCAAAGTACAAATTTGCCTGATAAATTTGTAGATTTGCATCCGTAAAATCAACCTATTCAGATCTCGGATATATGTCAACTGACATCAGTATTAAAACGGGTTTAGATATTAAACTCAAAGGGGCCGCTAAACCGTTTGTAGACGCGGCCATTAAAAGCAAGTACTTCGCAGTAAAACCGAGTGATTTTCACGGTATCATTCCTAAGTTAATTTTAAAAGAAGGTGAGTCTGTCAAAGCGGGTGAGGCTATTTTTTATGACAAATCGAATGAAGCCATAAAATTTGTAGCTCCGGCTTCAGGGAAAATCATTGAAATTGCTCGAGGTGAAAAGCGAAGAATTTTATCCATCAAAATTGAGGCTGACAGCACCCAGTCCATGTTGGATCACGGAAAACTCGATGTTTCTTCTGCCTCTGCTGAAGAAATTAAGGCCAAATTGCTTAGTTCTGGTTGTTGGCCTTTTATTAAGCAACGTCCCTATGACATAATTGCTAACCCAACATCCGAGCCGAAATCTATATTTATTTCTGCCCATGCAACAGCACCCTTGGCAGCCTCAAACGAGGTGGTTTTAAAAGGCCATGAGGAAGCGCTTCAAACCGCTCTTGATGCCTTAGCTAAACTAACAAAGGGACTGATTCACGTTGGTATTCCTTCCTCTGGGGAGAGCATTTTTGGTGGTATGTCTGGTGTCGTTACCCATAAAATTAAAGGACCTCATCCTTCAGGAAATGTGGGTACCTTGATAAATAAAATTGACCCTGTAAATAAAGGCGAAGTTGTTTGGACCATATCTCCTCAAGATTTGGTGATTATAGGAAAACTGCTTTTGACGGGAGAATTTGACGCCACCCGAGTTATTGCTTTTTGTGGTTCATCTGTTTCAGAACCCCGTTACATGCAAACCAAGATTGGAGCCGAATTGTCCACCATTTTATACGACAAAGGAATTGAGCAAAGTGACCATGTCAGGATAATTATGGGCAATGTACTCACCGGTAAGCAATCTGCACCAGATGGCTATGTTGATTTTTACAACAATAGTTTAACGGTAATTCCCGAAGGAGACGACTACGAATTATTTGGTTGGAATAAACCAGTATTTGATAAAATTTCGTCTACCCGTGCCCTAACATTTTCGTGGTTGTTCCCGAACAAGGAATACGACCTAAATACTAACACAAATGGAGAGCACAGAGCGTTCGTGGTTACCGGAAACTACGAGGCTGTTTTTCCTCTCGACATCTACCCAATGCAGTTACTCAAATCTTGTATGTACAAGGACTTGGATGAAATGGAGGCACTTGGCATGTATGAGGTAGCGCCAGAAGACTTCGCGCTGACTGAATTTGTTTGTGTTTCAAAACAACCTCATCAAGAAATTATTAGAGAAGGACTTGACTTAATGATTAAAGAAATAGGGTAATATGAGTCTTAACAGTAGTTTACACCAACTGAAAGAAAAGTACAAAGGCACAAAAATGGCTCCTGCCTTTAATGCCTTGCATACCTTTTTATATATGCCAAATGAGACCACGAAAAATGGTACTCATATCAAATCGGTCGATGATTTGAAACGAACCATGAATACTGTAATCATGGCCTTAGTTCCCTGTTTAATTTTCGGTATGTTCAATGCTGGTTTTCAGCACTACGCAGCTCTTGGAACACCAGTCGATTTCCTTTCTTGGGATGCCTTTTGGATTGGGATTATTAAAGTCTTACCTCTTGTAGCAGTGTCTTATGGTGTTGGCCTAGCCATTGAGTTTTTGTTTGCTGTGATCAAAGGTCACGAAGTAGAGGAAGGTTATTTGGTGACGGGTATGTTAGTCCCCTTAATCGTTCCAGTTGATTTACCACTTTGGATGTTGGCAGTTGCTGTGACCTTCGGGGTAGTCATTGGAAAAGAAGTATTTGGAGGTACTGGGATGAATATTCTCAATCCAGCACTTACCATTAGAGCTTTTCTTTTCTTTGCCTATCCAACTTGGATGAGTGGAGACAAAGTATGGGTGCATGGCGCAGTCGAACGTGCTGGCACTGCCGATGCTATTTCGGGAGAAACCATTTTAGGTAGTTATGCTCAAAACGCTGATATTACCTACAGTCTATCCGATATGTTTTTCGGATTTATTCCAGGATCCGTCGGAGAGACCTCCAAATTATTAATCATTTTCGGCGCTCTTTTTCTGATTTTTACAAAAATTGGAAGCTGGCGAATTATAATGAGTACCATCGTTGGTGCTCTGGTCATGGGATTGATTTTTAATGGAGTAGTTGATGCAGGCTGGATAAGCGGAGGGAGCAAATTCTATGGATTGATGAGTGTGCCTTTTTGGCAACATCTCCTGATTGGAAGTATATTGTTTGGCGCTGTATATATGGCAACAGATCCCGTAACAGCATCTCAAACCAATAAAGGGAAACTTATATATGGATTTCTCATTGGATTTATTTCCATACTAATTCGAGTTTTCAACCCGGCCTATCCTGAAGGTGTGTTTTTGGCCATTTTGCTGATGAATGTTTTTGCACCTACCATTGATCATTATGTGGTTCAAGGAAATGTCAAAAAAAGAATGAAACGTTTGCAAACTAAAACTGTTTAACGATGGAAAAAAGAACAGATAAAAATTCGTATACTTTACTTTTCGCTGTAGGTATGGTAGCTGTAGTAGGGTCGGTCTTGGCATTTTCGGCATCATCATTGAAAGATAAAATTGCCGAAAATAAACGGATTGAAACCCAACAAAACATTCTTTACGCCTTAGGCGTTAATGAAAACGATGGCAGTAGTGCCGTGTTTGTTTCAAAAAACAAGGTCGCAACCTTTTTCGATCAATATGTTACTAAGCAATTGGTGCTTCAGGGTGATCAAGTAGTCGAAGATGATCAAGCTTATCTTATCGATGTGAAAGCTGAGAAGGAACGATCAAAGTCCCCAGATTATTCACGTAAGTTGCCTTTGTTTGTTGGGGAAAAGGATGGCAAAACCTTATATGTTGCGCCAATCAGAGGTAAAGGGTTATGGGATGCCATTTGGGGCTTTGTGGCCTTAGATGAAAATATGGTAGTTCAAGGGGCCTATTTCGATCATAAAGGAGAAACTCCTGGTTTAGGAGCTAATATAAAGGAAAGATATTTTATGGACGATTTCATTGGTGAACACTTATTGGATGCCAATGGGGCATTTAAAGGGATTCAAGTAGCCAAAGGAAATGCCGATCCTAAAAATATTGACAAGATGGACAATCAGGTTGATGCCATCGCTGGCGCTACTATTACTGGCGACGGTGTCACTGCAATGATCAAAGCCGATCTTAGTTTATATACTTCATTTTTTAAAGCCTTAAAATAAAATATTATGGCGCTACTTTCAAAAAAAGACACAAAACTCATTACCGATCCTTTAGCTGATAATAATCCCATCACCATTCAGGTTCTCGGTATTTGTTCTGCTCTTGCCATTACTGCTCAACTCAAGGCCTCAATCGTTATGGCCATTTCAGTAATATTTGTGCTAGGAATAGGCAATGTTGTGATATCCTTGATACGAAATATCATGCCATCAAAAATTAGAATCATCGTTCAACTCACTGTTGTTGCCGCTTTAGTGATCTTGGTCGACCTTGTGCTTAAGGCTTATGCCTATGAGCTGAGTAAAGAGTTGTCGGTTTTTGTTGGATTGATCATAACCAATTGTATTATTATGGGTCGCTTCGAAGCTTTTGCTCTAGGTAATGGTCCTTGGCGCTCTTTTCTCGATGGCATTGGGAATGCCCTAGGATACGGCCTAATTTTAATTTTGGTCGGCTTTTTTAGAGAATTACTAGGTTCGGGAACTCTATTAGGCTTCAGAGTTTTAGGAGATCCTATTGAGAAAACTGGATTATATGCCTTAGGATATGAAAACAACGGCTTTATGTTATTGTCTCCAATGGCCCTCATTGTAGTTGGTCTTATTATTTGGATTCAACGAAGCAGAAACACTTCACTCATAGAAGACAATTAATAGAAACATGGAACATTTAGAATTATTTTTTAAGTCGATTTTTATAGACAACATGGTCTTTGCCACTTTCCTTGGCATGTGTTCTTATTTGGCTGTGTCTAAAAAGGTATCAACAGCTGTTGGTCTTGGTGCTGCTGTTATTTTTGTTTTGGCCATAACTGTCCCGATGAACTGGCTATTAGATCAATATATTCTTAAGGAGGGCGCCTTAGTTTGGTTGGGCCCAGAGTATGCTCAATACGATCTAAGCTTTTTGTCATTCATTATGTTCATTGCTACCATAGCAACTATGGTTCAATTGGTCGAGATTGTGGTTGAGAAATTTTCACCTTCTTTATACAACTCTCTAGGTATTTTCCTTCCTTTGATTGCTGTAAATTGTGCTATTCTTGGTGGCTCATTATTTATGCAATCCAGAGAAATTGCTACTCTGGGATTGGCTTTCAATTATGGTGTATCATCGGGCATCGGTTGGTTCTTAGCCATTTTAGCAATTGCCGCAATTCGTGAAAAAATCAGGTATTCCAATGTGCCCGCCCCTCTTAGAGGTTTAGGAATTACATTTATCATTACCGGTCTGATGGCTATTGGATTTATGAGCTTTGGAGGTATGCTGACTGGCGGAGATGAGGTGCCAAGTATACCAGAAACCGAGGAAGTTGCTGATACTGCAACCGAACTAATTGATACCCAAACAGAGGAAGAAAACCCAACTAATACTAAAGACGAATTATGATCTTAGCAATAAGTACTTCAGGAACAATAATGACAACCATTGCAGCTTTTCTAGCGGTGACTCTATCTCTTGTTGCAGTATTGTTATATGTCAAACAAAAACTATCTCCATCTGGGCCAGTTAAAATCAGAATTAATGGAGAGAAAGAAATCGAAGTGGCTTCTGGTTCAACCCTACTAAGTACTTTGGGTAATAACAAAATTTTCTTGCCCTCTGCATGTGGAGGTGGTGGTACCTGCATTCAATGTGAGTGTCATGTTATGTCGGGTGGCGGAGAAGCGCTCCCAACCGAAGTGCCTCATTTTTCGCGCAAAGAATTGAAAAGCGGTGCGCGATTGGCTTGCCAAGTCAAAGTGAAACAAGACATGGATATTTCCATTCCCGAAGAGGTTTTTGGAATTAAAAAATGGCAAGGTGTGGTTAAAAGCAATTATAATGTTGCTTCCTTTATAAAAGAATTTGTTGTTGAAATCCCCGAGGATATGAATTATAAGGCTGGAGGGTACATACAAATCGAAATCCCCTCCTGTGAAGTTAAGTATGCTGATATGGATATTACAGCTCATCCTGAGGAGCATGATACACCCGATAAGTTTAAATTAGAGTGGGATAAATTTGATTTATGGTCACTGGTGATGAAGAACCCTGAGACCGTAGAAAGAGCCTATTCCATGGCCTCTTATCCTGCCGAGGGCCGTGAAATTATGCTGAATGTTCGCATCGCAACTCCACCCTGGGATCGCAATAAGAATGCTTGGATGGACGTCAATCCTGGCGTTGCGTCATCTTATATCTTTGGGCTAAAGTCTGGCGACGAGGTTATTATCTCTGGTCCTTATGGTGAATTTTTTATCAATGAGTCTGAGTCCGAAATGCTATATATTGGGGGTGGGGCAGGAATGGCCCCAATGCGTTCACATTTGTACCATCTTTTTAATACCTTAAATACCGGACGCAAGGTGAGCTATTGGTATGGTGGACGATCTAAACGTGAGTTATTTTATCTAGAGCATTTCCGTGAATTGGAAAGAAAGTACTCAAATTTCAAATTTTACGTCGCATTGTCCGAACCACTTGAGGAAGACAATTGGAAAGTAAAAACTGATTTAGAGGCTGAGGGTGACGGTTTTGTTGGTTTTGTACATAATTGTGTGATCGACCAATATCTAAGTAAGCACGAGTCCCCCGAAGACATTGAGCTTTATTTCTGTGGTCCTCCATTGATGAACCAAGCGGTTCAAAAAATGGGAGAAGATTACGGTATTCCCGACGAGCACATCAGATTCGATGATTTTGGTGGTTAGTAATTTCTAACTCTATTAACAATGATGAGTTTTCCGCTTTCTGAACAAGAGATGCACAACTTGGCCATGAATACGGTTGGCAAGGATTTGGAATCGCAAGGATTTGAGTTCATTGCCGTTAATAGTCAGCTAAAAAAACATCCTCAATTTGTTTGTATCGATCAGAATAAGCAGTATTATTTCGTTATCGTCAAGGCTGTTTTACTTCCTAATAATCCAAACAATTACGATCAAGCTTGGATGGCTACTTTTCAGAATCACGCCATGGGAAAAAATGCTAAGGTTCTATTTGCTGGAGTTGGTTTAAGGCACTCTGAAAAAGACTTTGAACCGCCAATCAAAAATTCTGAGTATTTGTTGGAATATCAAGGCCTGCAGTCCGTGTCGTTTAATCTTAATTAATACATTTTTTTAATGCGTGCGCTAAAACCCGCTATCTTTCTGATATGTCTTTTTTGTTTGTCTTGTTCGCCAGATTTACATGAGCTAAAAGGTAGTGTCTTTGGCACCACCTATGGTATTCAGTATTTTGACTATGAATCGAATGAGGAATTGGAAAAGGCCGTGGACGATACTTACAGGGCCATTAACGAATCGATGTCCACTTACTTACCCAATTCTATCATTTCAAAAATCAACCACAACAATGAGGTGACAGTGGACGACCTATTTGTGAAAGTCTTCGAGGCTGCTTATACTGTTTTTAATGAGACGAATGGCCGATTTGACCCTACAATAGGTCCTTTGGTTAACCTATGGGATTTTGGGCCAGAAGGCACAAATCAGCTCGTTGATAGTGTTCAGGTAAAACAGCTCATGTCTGGTGTTGGTTTTGGTCAATTGCGTCTTACAGGACAGCGTCTTTTTAAATCAAATGAATCCGTTTATATCGATTTTAACGCTATTGCCAAAGGTTTTGCAGTGGATCAAATTGCCGCCTTATTGTCCAGTTTCGGGTATACAGATTATTTGGTTGAAATTGGTGGTGAATTGCGTACCTCAGGTATAAATCTATCTAAAAACACCTCATGGAAAATTGGCGTCGATAAGCCTAATTTTGAAGGTACCCAATCAGTTATTAAGGCTATAGATTTGGATAATGCTTCAATGGCCACTTCTGGTATTTATCGCCATTTTAAAGTGAATGAACGCGGCGAGCGATATGCCCACATCATTGACACCAAAACAGGATTTCCAACTCAAACTGATATACTCTCTGTATCTGTAATTACCCAAGAATGTATGTTTGCCGACGCTTATGCTACTGCAATTCAATCCATGAATTCTATGGAAGCTAGAATGTTTCTTAGTGAGCATCCTGAATTGAAGGTTATGTTAATCATTGGTAAACCTGATGGATCCCTTGATCTCCAATATTTTAACGGGTTTCCGGAAGATTAGGCCCTAAAGGGCAACTCTTCATCACTAGAAATGCCGAGAGATTGATAGATATAATCAAAAGTGGAAAGCAGTTCTGGCTTACCATTGAGAAGAGCTACATTGTGCTCAAAATGCGCACTAGGTAAACCGTCTTTTGTTGTAATGGTCCAACCATCACTGTGTTGTTTTATGTTTTTTGTCCCAAGGTTAATCATTGGTTCAATGGCGATAACCATTCCTTCTACTATTTTCTTGCCGCTCCCTTTGCGGCCGTAATTTGGGACTTCTGGATCTTCATGCATGGTTCGACCCAATCCGTGACCAACTAATTCTCTGACCACACCATAACCCTCATTTTCGCATAAGGATTGAATGGCAAAGCCTATATCTCCAATCCGATTTCCTGCCTTGAATGCTGTGATGCCCGCGTATAGTGATGCTTTGGTAATTGTGAGTAATTTTTTAATACTATCGCTCACCTCTCCAACAGTAAATGTATAAGCATGATCGCCATAGAAGTCATTTTTTATAGCACCACAGTCTACGGATAGGATATCACCTTCTTCGAGAGGTGTGTTATTCGGAATGCCGTGTACCACTTGCGAATTGGGACTAACACAAAGCGTATTAGGAAAATCGTATAAGCCCAAGAATCCTGGAATTGCTCCGTGATCTCTTATGAACGCTTCAGCCAAACGATCCAATTGCAGTGTTGTAACTCCCGGCTTGATTTCACTGGCAATCATTCCTAGAGTTTTTGACACAATAAGAGCACTTTCCCGCATCAATTCTATTTCTTCTGTTGTTTTTGGAATAATCATTGGTTAGAATTAAACGAGAGGTTGTTGCGTCATTTGTTCTGGTTTTGGAAGCCCCATTATTTTTAAAATTGTAGGCGCGATATCACCCAAAACGCCATGATCTATGGACTTCCAGCTATTGTCAATTAAAATTACTGGAACGGGGTTTGTTGTATGCGCTGTATTTGGACTACCGTCAGGGTTGATCATAATGTCACAATTGCCGTGATCGGCAATCAGAAGTGTGGCATAATCCGATGATAAGGCTGCTGTCACAACATCCTTCACGCAGGCATCGACCGTTTCACAAGCTTTTATTGCCGCTTGCATGTCACCAGTGTGTCCAACCATATCGCCATTGGCAAAGTTGAGGCAAACAAAATCAGCAGTCCCAGCGAGTAATTCCGGAACCAAGGCATCTCTCAATTCATAGGCACTCATTTCGGGCTTTAGGTCATAGGTGGCTACTTTGGGAGAGTTTCTTAATATTCTCTTTTCTCCGTCGAACGGTTTTTCTCTACCGCCAGAAAAGAAGAAGGTGACGTGAGGATATTTCTCAGTCTCGGCAATACGAATTTGTGTTTTGTTGTGTTTTTCAAGCACTTCACCCAAGGTCGCCAAGAGATTATCTTTCTCGAACATCACCTCAACGTTTTTAAAACCTTCGTCGTAATTAGTCATGGTAATATAATGTAGTTTGAGCGCTTTCATATTCATCTCGTGCATGTCTTGCTGCGAAATCACTTGGGTCAATTGTCGTCCTCTATCAGTTCTAAAATTAAAGAAAACTACCACATCACCATCTTTGATGGTAGTGAGAGGTGCGCCATTAGTTTCAGCCAAAATAGGTTTGATGAATTCATCTGTTACGCCTTCATCATACGATTTTTGAATGGCCGATGGAACGTCTGTAACCATGGTACCTCGGCCATGCACCAAAGCGTTATAGGCCAATTGAACCCTTTCCCACCTTTGATCTCTATCCATAGCGTAATAACGACCAGTAACACTTGCCAATTGTCCCGATGTTGCATGGAGTTTTTGTTCTAAATCTCTTATAAAACCTAAACCAGATTTGGGATCAACATCTCTGCCATCTGTAAAGGCGTGAATAAAATAATTGGGAATTTGAGCGTCCTCTGCTGCATCAATTAGCCCAAAAAGATGCTCGATATGAGCGTGAACACCGCCGTCGCTAACTAAACCCAAAAAATGGACATTGACACCATTTTTCTTGGCCACTTCAAAGCCCTTTTTAAGCATAATATTATTGCCTAGGCTGCCATCACGGGTGGCCAAATTGATCTTAGCCAAATCTTGGTAGACAATCCGTCCAGCTCCCAAATTCATGTGACCGACTTCGCTGTTTCCCATTTGACCTTCTGGGAGACCTACATACAATCCATCGGTTCGCAAAGTGGCATTCGGGTAATTTTTATAAAGACTATCAATAAATGGGGTGTTGGCCTGTTCAATGGCTGAAACTTTTGGATTACTGCTATGACCCCAGCCGTCTAATATCATTAAAAGTACCTTTTTGGACATCAAAAATTTTTAGCCAAAGATAACAAACGAAGGAGACATGAAAGCTCGATTAGCTGGCTTAGTGTATTTTATTTTACACCATAAACCCGCCATATAACAAGGAAAGGCCTACAGTATCTATCGATAGTTTGATTTTATCCAACTCAAGTCGCTACCCGAAAGAAGTTCTTGTGTTTCATTTTCCGCCTGAAATAATGGCGCGGATAGTGATCCCTTGAGCTTGATCATGCCGTTTTTTAACTCAACATAACTACCTTCTCGAAGCCCTAATACCGGTGTTTTATGGTGATGGTGGTACTCGGCAATTCGAGTTGCTCTGGTTTCTCCCATGTGTCTACTATTTTGATCAGCATCAATAAAATGAGGATTAATTTGGAATGGTACTATATTTAATGAATCAAAACTGGGCGGATAAACTATTGGCATGTCATTGGTGGTGCAAATAGTTGGTCCACATATATTGGTTCCGGCACTAGTGCCTAAATAGGGTGTCCCATTGGTCACCGCTTTTTTTAATGATTGTATTAACCCCAGATCATAAATGGTTTTAAGCAGAACAAAGGTGTTTCCTCCCCCGATAAAAAGGCCCTGAGCTTGTGAAATAGCCTCGTTTGGATTTTCAAATTCATGAAGACCTTTCACTGTAATATTTAAAGTTCTAAAAGCAAGGCTAACTTTTTCAGTATAATCGGTATAGGAAATGCCGCCTGGTTGGGCATAAGGAATAAATATAATCTCTCGACTTGTATTAAACAGCTCCGAAATTTCAGGCAAAAGGTAACTTAAAAAGGGTTTGCCATAAACTGTTGACGTACTTGCTAAAACACAATTAAGCATGATATTATTTTAATTTGTTGGACGGGAAGGTACTCATTTTATCATGTATATTTTATAAGCAGTGTAAAGAAATGAATTGCTATAGATCAAAAATTCCTATCTTTGATTATGCAAAATTTTTTATTTATCAGTGCTGTTGAAATTGCCTTTATCATGTTTGTGGCGGTTATGGTCTTTGGTGCTGATAAGATTCCTGACATCGCTAGGGGCATGGGAAAAGGAATGAAAGCCATTAGGCATGCGACTGAAGAAATCAAAACAGAGGTCACTAAAAGTGCAAGTAAAAATGGTATCGATAATGCTGTAACTAAAGCTATTTCGCAAGATTTAGAAGAAGTTAAAAAAGAAATAGAGGATGTGACGGGAGTTATCAAGCGACAATAACAACGTCACTTTTTTCTACAAATAGACAAACCGTCTCGCAGAGGTAGTAAAACGACTTCAACCCTCGAATCCTCATTAATCATGGTATTATAATATTGAAGGGCTTTGGTGTCTTCATCATTCACCGCGGCTTTCTTCAAAACTTTACCGCTCCATAGCACGTTATCAGAAATGATTAGCCCTCCGGAATTCAGTTTGTCAATAACTAGGTCAAAATAGCTCGGATAACTGCTTTTGTCAGCATCAATAAAAATCAAATCGAATGGCGTATCTATGGTCGGTATGATGTCTTTGGCGTCCCCCAAATATTGTTTTATTTGATCTTTATAGTCAGATTTATCAAAATAATACTTTTGAAAATCTACAAGTTCTTCGTTACAATCGATGGTATGAATCAGGCCATCCTGTGGGAGGCCTTCAGCAAGGCAGAGCGCAGAATAACCCGTAAAAGTTCCAATTTCTAATATACTTTGTGGCTTGATCATTTTTGACAACATACTCAGAAAACGACCTTGTAAATGACCACTCAGCATTCTAGGTTGTAAAACTTTTTGAAATGTAGCAGTGCTCAATTCTTTTAAAAGTTTTGGCTCTTGTTGTGAATGCCTAAGGGCATAGTGCTCCAGTTCTTCTGATATGAAATCCATTAACCCAAAATTCTATTGATCATGGCATTTTTCATCTGTTCATCATCACCGCATAGCCATTGAAGAATATTGTCACTCCAAATACTATCTACTTCTTGAGGAGTTACAAGTTGTCTTTCGACGGCTAAATCTAAAATTTTGCCAGGATAAGAAGATTGTGACTCGCTTTCCATTTCACCTAGGGGATAGGGGTCGTCTAATCCCATAACTACTTGCTTGGAGGAGGCATTATCAAGAAGCAGTTTAAGGGATCCGGTGTCGTGGACCAGCGTATCAAAAAAGATGTTTTTATGGCCAACAGCGTGTCGTGGGTGGTGCTTGCCTTCGAATAGATCGGGACGCCCATCAAACCCTTGGATTCTCCGGCCCAAATTAATTTGAGCAAGCTGCCCGCCATGCGCAAAGCACACCCTCATGTTGGGATATTTATCTTGATAGCCATTGAGAGTGAAAAAGTGATAAGAATCAGCGCATTGCGCCAACATCCAAATCAAATGGAATCGCCATGATGTATTTTCAAGAAGGATAAATTTTTCTCCATCATAGGGGTGAATTTCCAAAGCCAAATTATATTTGTTGGCCAACTCAAAAATCGGCTCATTTTCTGGATCAAAAATGCAGCGCCATTTACCAATGGTATTCATGTAGTGAGTCGGAAGGCACAATAAACGCATGCCTTTTTCCACCACACATCTTTCTATTTCCCACAATGCCCCATCGACATACCCTGGGTGAACGACAAAGCCACTTGTAAACTTGTTGGGGTGTTTTTCCTGTATTCCAGCGTTGAAGTCGTTTTGAAAACGCAAGGCCTTTTTCATTTCTTCCAGAGTCAGGCCATTGCCATACAACTGCGATAAATTTAATACAACAGCGTGATCGATTTTATATTTATCCATCCATTCCAGCTTTTCATTGAGAAAAAAACTGGAGTCTGTAACTGGTCTTTTCCAGTCTTTTTGAAGCATAAATTTTTTATCTGAGTCAACAGAAAAAATCTCCCTCTCCTTTAAAAAGTCTGGAATTTCTTCGGGGTAAGGTAAAAGGTGGGAATGACCATTAATTCTCAGAGGGCGATGCATCGATTATAATTTTTTTGGTGGTTCCATGATGCTGTGGCAGTTTTTGCAACTTCGTTTATCAGCATCGGAATAAAATTTATCAAAAATTACAGGCATATCTTTTTCAATATTATTCAATTCGAAAGATTCTCGATAGAGGGGTTCGTGACATTGTTCACAATACCATTCTAGCGCATCTAATTCGTTGTGAAGTCTCGGGTATTCAATCACCAAGCCAATGGTGTCCACCCCTCGTTGGGGAGAATGTGGCACTTTGGGCGGAAGCAAATAAATATCTCCTTCTTTAATATGAATTTCCTCTGGCACACCTTGGTTCATGATTTTTAAAACCATATCACCCTCAATTTGGTAAAAGAACTCGGGCGTTTCATTGTAATGATAGTCTTTGCGACTGTTGGGGCCTCCGACGACCATAACTATATAATCTCTGTTTGGCCAAACGCATTTGTTACCGACAGGCGGCTTTAATAAATGACGGTTTTCTTCAATCCACTGCTTGAAATTTAAAGGACTTACGAGTTGACTCATGGCTAAATAATTTTGGAATTCTGATAAAGTTACAAACTTTTTGTTCGTCCGCCATCAACGGGTAAATTAATTCCAGTGATATATGCGGCAGATTCGCTCGATAGAAATGCGATGGCGCTTGCCACTTCCTCGGCTCGACCAAATCTTTTTGCTGGCACATAGTGACGCATAATTTGTGCCATTTCGGCTTCTGTTACTTGGGCTTTTTTGGCTTTGACAGTAATGATGCTATCCAGACGTTTTGTTTCTGTAAAGCCCGGTAAAACATTGTTCACTGTGACGCCAAAGACTGCCAATTCTGTAGCCAGCGACTTGCTCCAATTGGCTACTGCGTTGCGAATGGTGTTACTCACGCCTAAGCCTTCTATGGGCTCTTTTACTGAAGTAGAAATAATATTGATTATTCTACCAAAACAAGCTTCTTTCATGAATGGAAGTAGTGCTTGAACTAAAATTTGATTACATATCACATGCATTTTGAAAGCGATTTCTAGCTCCTTTGATTCGGCATCTGCCAAGGCACCACTTTTAGGTCCTCCTGTATTATTGACCAGAATGTGAAATCCACCCTGAGCTGCAATATATTGTCGCACAATATGACTAACTTCTTCAGGATTAGAGAAGTCAGCTATCAAATAATTGTGGCGACTGCTGTTGGGCAATTCCTCAATTACAGACTTCAGACTGCTCTCATTCCTTGCCAACAAAGTGACGCGCACTCCTTCTGCTGCTAAGGCCATTGCTGTGGCTTTGCCAATTCCTTGAGAGCTTCCACAAACCAAAGCTCTTTTATCTTTTAATCCTAAGTCCATTATTCCGAATAATTTATACAAACATTTTTAGCTTCGGTGAAAAAACGAAGGGCTTCTGTGCCACCTTCTCTTCCTACTCCCGAATCCTTAACCCCTCCAAAAGGTGTTCTCAAATCCCTTTGCATCCAGGTATTTACCCAAACAATCCCGCTTTCAAGTTTTTCCGACATCCGCATACTTCGTTTCAGATCATTGGTCCAAACAGTAGCAGATAGACCATAGGGCACGTCGTTAGCCATAGCAAGAGCTTCCGCTTCTGTGTCAAAAGGCATGAGGGTAACCACGGGGCCAAAAATTTCCTCTTGATTTAGACGACATGTATTACTTGTCACTTCAATCACGCACGGACTGATGTAATAACCACTTTCCAAATGGGGAATTTTCAACACGTCCCCTCCACAAAGAATGGTACCTCCTTCTTGGGGTGTTGTGTCGATATAGCTTTTTACTTTATTCAAATGTGATAGACTGACCAAGGCCCCAATATCAGTCTCCGAGTCTGCTGGATTTCCCACTTTCAGCGATGTCACCGCCTTTACAAAGTCCTTTTTAAATTGGTCATAAATGGTGCGTTCAACAAAAATTCTGCTACCACATAGACAAATTTGACCTTGGTTTGAAAACGATGACCGAAGGGTGGTTTTTAGCATAGTGCTGTAGTCACAGTCTGCAAAAATGATATTTGGATTTTTACCACCCAATTCAAGAGATAATTTCTTAAACATGGGAGCCGCCGTGGTGGCGATTTGAGCCCCTGTTTTGCTGCCTCCAGTAAACGAAATTGCTTTAATTTTCGGGTGAGATATGATAGCTTGTCCAGCGCTGTCTCCTCGACCGTTGATAATGTTCAAAACGCCTTTAGGCAGTCCTGCTTTTAAACACAACTCCCCCAGTATATTGGCCGTAACTGGTGTTATTTCACTTGGCTTTGCAATAACACAATTACCTGCAGCCAGTGCAGGGGCGATTTTCCATGTAAAAAGATAAAGTGGCAAATTCCATGGTGAAATACAGCCAACAACGCCGATGGGTTGTCTCAAGGTATAGTTAATGGTATGGAGCCCTATACTCTCGTGGCTTTCACTTGAAAATTGAGTAATGGCATGCGCAAAAAACCTAAAGTTCTCTGCAGCTCGAGGGATGTCGACTTTCTTTGCAAGTGTTAAGGGTTTGCCGTTGTCTGTGCTCTCTGCTGTTGCCAAGGTGTCTTGCTTCTCTTCAATGGCTTCGGCTATCTTCATCAAGATGGCACTGCGTTCTGTGATGGTAGTGTTTGACCATTGAGGGAAAGCGTTTTCAGCAGCCGATACGGCTCGCACAACATCCGATTTGTCCGAATTGGCCAAACTTGCATAAATTTGTCCATTGGCAGGAGCGCGGACGTCCAGCCATTGACCAGCAATTGGATCGACCAAATGACCATTAATGAGATTTTGAATGCGCATCAGGATTGTTTTTTAAAGGCTGTAACTTTAATTTCAATTACCAAGTCGGGATGGGGTAGTTGATGAACAGCTACAGTTGTTCTAGCGGGTCCATTTTTTTTGTCAAAATAGGAGGCATAAACTTCGTTGTATCCAGCGAAATCATTCATGTTAACTAAAAAGGTGGTGACATCCACCACATCACTGAGCGAAGCGTCTTCTTCTGATAAAAAGTCTTTGATGTTTTCTAAAACTGCTCTGGTTTGAGCTTTGATATCCAAATGCTTGGTACCCATGGCATCAATAATTTCGACACCGTCTATTGTATTATCGGCTTTTCTGGAACTGGTTCCCGAAACAAATAGAAAATCTCCAACGCGCTTGATATGTGGATATGCGCCCCTCGGAGTAGCCTTACCTGATATGATTTTTCCCTCTGCCATAGTCCTAAAGATAGTTAAATGTTTATTGCTTGCATTCCTGCTTGGTTGACGGCATGTAAGAGTTCTTTACTATCTCCTTTGAGCAAGGTGCTGTTTTCAGCTATTTTTTTTAGTAAAAAGTTGTCTTGAGCTCTGCCGCGAAGCATGGCTTCTCGATAGCCTAGATTTTCGTTGAAGGTCACTAAGGCGTATTTTGAAAAATACAAATCTGGAAAATCTTGTTCTAACTGTATTTCAATTCGTCTTTTCTCACGGAAAATAGGATTGGCAACATGATCCTTCATTTCATGAAAGTTATCAATAGCCAGATCGGCAATGGCATCGGTGTCTTTTTTTCGGTCTTTTTGATATTTTTCAAAAACCTTAATCCAGTCATCGCCAAAGGACTCTAAAGCCTCGTCGAGGACTACAACATCCTCGAAGGAAGCGTTCATGCCTTGACCGTAGAAAGGAACAATGGCATGAGCAGCATCGCCCATCAAAAGGGTATTTCCTTTGTAATACCACCGATCACATTTGATAGTTCCTAGATTAGATGTTGGATTTTGAAAAAAGTCTTCAACCAAATTTGGCATCAAGTCAAATAAATCTTTGAATTCTGTTTCAAAAAAATGTGTGATTGCTTCCGGATCTTTGAGCATAGAAAAATTATATTCACCCTCATTGTGGTCCAAAAATAGGGTGACTGTAAAGCTGCCGTCAAGATTGGGTAAGGCAATACACATATAGGCTCCTCTGGGCCAAATATGTAAAGCGTTTTTATGAGTTCTAAATCCGCCGTTAGAAGTAGGAGGGATGTGCAATTCCTTGTAACCATGAGACAGAAAATCTTGATTCACTTTGATGTCGCAGTCATGATGAGCTTCATAGCTTTTTCTCAAAGAAGATCCTGCGCCGTCTGTGCCAAAAATAACTTCACCTTCAATGCGAACTTCGCCCTTCGAATGGTCATCAACAAAAGTGGCTATTTTATTATCAATGTCTACAGACACACATTGGTGATTAAAGAAAAGGCGCACATTGGGCATGGCCTCCGCCTCATCTAAAAGTAAGGCTGTTAAGCCCTCTCTGGATATGGAGTTGATGTATTCGTGCGACCGACCGCTGTAGGGTGCTAGCTGCTGCTCGTTGTTTATGGAATGCAGCATGCGACCATTCATGGGAATACACAGGGCCTCAGCTTTATTGTCGAGTCCCACAAGTTTCATTCCTTTCATGCCGCGATCTGAAAAGGCTAAGTTTATAGACCTCCCGCCTCCGGAATGTACTTTTCTCAAATCTTCGCGTTTCTCATAAACTTCGACTTGATGTCCTCTTTGTGCAAGTCTCACGGCAAGAAGCGACCCGCAAAGGCCAGCTCCTAAAATAATCACAGGTTTAGTCATGGGGTAGATGTTTTAATAGTTCGACCATTAAATAAATATCTTCGAATCGATTGTAAAGTGGTACTGGTGCAACTCTAATGACATCGGGTTCTCGCCAGTCAGAAATCACGCCAGCTTGAGTCAATTTTTCATGAATTGTTTTGTCGGCGTTCTTAATTTGAATGCTGAGTTGACATCCTCTTTCATCTTGATTTTTAGGAGTAATAACTTTAAGACGATCTTCTTTGAAGTCCGAGAGTAGAAATTCGAAATAATCAGTCATTTTGTTTGACTTTTCAATTAAAGCTGGCATACCAGCGGCCTTGAAAATATCCAAAGAAGCGCGAATGGCTGCCATGGAAAGAATGGGAGGATTGCTCAGTTGCCATCCTTCGGCCCCATAGAGTTGATCGAAGGGTTGACGCATATTAAACCGGGTCTCTTTGTTGTGATTCCACCATCCAGCAAAACGATTGAGGTTTGGCTTGTTGGCGTGCCTTTCATGAACAAAACAACCGCTCAAGCTTCCAGGTCCAGAGTTAAGGTATTTATAGGTACACCAAATGGCAAAATCTGCACCACTATCGTGCAGGTTAAGGGCGACGTTTCCAGCGCCATGAGCACAATCGAATCCTACAGTGCAGCCGTAGTGGTGGCCAAGAGTGCTAATTCTCTTAAGATCAAAATATTGTCCAGTGTAGTAATTCACACCGCCTATCATAATGAGGGCGATTTCCTCTCCATGCTCGGCCATGATTTGCTCCAAATCCTCATAATTTAACAGTTCTTCTCCGGCTCTAGGAGACCAAAGAATCAAACTACTTTCGGGGTCAAAGTGGTGATGGCGGAGCTGAGACTCTACAGCATATTTATCTGAAGGAAAGGCATCACTTTCGATCAAAATTTTAAATCGAGATTTTGTAGGCTGATAAAAAGAGGCCATCATGAGATGTAAATTTACTGTGAGTGAATTCATTACGACTACTTCATGATTCTTTGCTCCAACAATTTGGGCCATGCCTTCCGTTAAAAATTCGTGATAATGCAACCAAGGAAAGGTGCCTTCCGTATGACCCTCAACACCCAATTTAGCCCAGTCCTCTAATTCAATTTCGATATAGGACTTGGTGTTTTTTGTTTGCAGGCCCAATGAATTTCCACAGAAATACAAATGTGGTTTTCCAAACTGATCAGTGGGAAGATGAAATTGAGATCTGAATCCACCCAATTGGTCGAGTTTGTCCAATTGTTTTGCGTACTCTAAATTTGATTGAAAATTCATTTTATTTCGTTACCTCTCCTTACAAAGGTACAAAATATACTCAGCTCAAGAAGTGGTTAGTGATCCTTCAATAATTCAGGAAATTTTTTCTTAAAACGGTTCAATCTTGGGATTGAAATGTTTTGAATATAGGAGTTGTTAGGGTGTTTCTTTTCATAATTTTGATGATACTCTTCACCTCTAAAAAACTTTTGAAAGGGTGATACCTCCGCGGCAACAGATGCGTTTAATTCTTTAGCTAACGCTGCTTTCTTTTGAAGAATTATCTTTTTCTGAGTATCATTTTGATAGAAGATAATGGATCTGTATTGAGAGCCCCGATCAGGTCCTTGGCCATTGACCTGCAGAGGGTCTTGAGAACCAAAATAAACATCAACTAAAGTTGAAAAGCTAATTGTCTTGGGGTCGTAAATGACCTCCACCGCTTCGGCATGTCCAGTTCTGCCTGTATTGCTCATTTCATAATTGATGGTGGATGTGGTGCCGCCAGCATAACCGTTGATAACTTCTTGAACTCCTGATAAGCTTTCGTAAACTGCTTCGACACACCAAAAACAACCACTTGCGAAATAGGCTTTCGCCAAGCCGTTTTCCATCGGAACCTCAACTGGAGGTTGGTTTGACCCATCTGTTTGTTTATTAGCACGAGCCTGTTGATTACAGCTCAGTAAAACGAAACAAAAGGCGTAGCAAAAAATTTTCATATCACAAGGGTATTGTCTGCTGAAGGGAACCGTAATAAAATTGAACCAACGGGAAGACTTATAGCGAAGCTAAAAGCGCAGCCATCTTATTTTTTTGCTCTTCGGCCAATTCCGAATCAACCAATATACGGCCACTGTGTTCGTCAATGATGATGCGTTTGCGTGCCGCAATTTCATATTGGACTTGCGGTGGAATCGTGAAAAATGACCCGCCAGAAGCCCCTCTTTCGATAGCAACAACAGCCAACCCGTTTTTCACATTTCCTCTAATGCGATTGTAAGCGGCAATCAATCGATCTTCTATTAAACTTTGATATTCTTTAGACTTTTTCAGCAAGGCGGCCTCTTCTTTTTCTGTTTCAGCCATGATGTCACCCAATTCATTTTTTTTATGCTTTAAATGATTTGAGCGCTCTTCGATTTGTTCTTTGGTACCACTAATCACTTCATTTTTTTGCTCAATTGAGGCGTAAAACTCGTTGATGTGTTTTTCGGCTAACTCCATTTCTAATTCCTGAAATTCGATTTCTTTAGATAATGAGTTGAATTCTCTGTTATTACGAACATTTTTCTGCTGTTCGGCATATTTTTTTACTAGCAACTTGGCCTCTTCGATTAAATTTTTCTTGGCTTTAATCTGGTCGTTTAGCTCAACAATAACTGTTTCAAGCTTTTCGAGTCGAGTCGTCAAGCCTTGAATTTCATCTTCTAAGTCCTGAACCTCTAGTGGTAATTCTCCTCGTACATTTCGTATTTCGTCAACTCTTGAGTCGATTAATTGCAAGTCATAGAGGGCTCTTAGACGCTCTTCTATTGAAATTTCTTTTGTTTTAGCCATGCTTATAATACCTTACGGGATTCGTGTTAATTGCTGTTAAAAGGATTGCAAAATTAGGCATTTTTTCCTTAAGATAATCAGCAATCAAATTTTTTGTAAACTGTTCGCTTTCATAGTGACCAATATCAGCCAATAAAATCCTATTTTCAGCCTGAAAAAAATCGTGATATTTGAGGTCAGAAGTGACAAAAGCATCGGCTCCAATGGCCTTTGCTGCTGCTATTGCAAAACTCCCCGAGCCACCCAAGACAGCAACCGTTGAAATGTCTTTTTTTTCACAATCTGTGTAGCGTATTTGTGGTGAGTGAAATTTTTCATTGAGCCGTCCCAAAAATTTTTTTTGACTCAGTGGTTTTGATAGCTTGCCCACCATTCCCATGCCAATATCTTTTCTCTTATTGTCTAGGCTAATGAAATCATAGGCCACTTCTTCGTAGGGGTGAACCGCGTTTAAAACCTTTGTTATTTTGGTTTGCAAATGCGCCGGGACTAATACTTCTATTTTTGTTTCTAACTCTTTATGTTCTACGCCAATTTCTCCAATGCTAGGATTGGTCTGTTGTGCGGCTCTAAATGTTCCCGTGCCCGAGCTGCTAAAACTACATTTGTCGTAGTGACCTATTTGGCCTGCACCTGCATCAAGTAGGGCTTCTCTTATGTTCTCGGCATTTTTAGTTGGTGCGTAGGTGATTAGTTTTTTTAGCACATTGGTTTTGGGAATTAATACTCGTAGGTCGGACAAACCTAATTGATGGCAAATGGCAGCATTCACGCCTGTCATTGAATTGTCCAAGGCGGTGTGAATAGCATATATGGCTATGTCGTGTGTGATCGCTTTTAAAACAGTTCTTTCGACGTAATTGGAGCCTGTAAGTTGTTTCAATCCTTTGAAAATAATTGGATGAAAACTAACAATGAGGTTGCAGTTGTTCTTTACTGCTTCATCTACAATGGCTTCGGTGGTATCGAGAGTAACTAGCACTCCAGTCAAAGATTTGGCTTTATTACCAACCAGTAGCCCCATATTGTCGAACTCTTCGGCATAGTATGAAGGCGCCCAATCTTCGAGTAAATTGACGACGTCTTGTATTTTATGAGACATGTGTTTTCATTTATATGCAACGAACTTAATCAAAACGTTTTAATTTACGAAACCTTGCCGTTAATCTTAAATCCCTTAAATTCGCTCCGATGAAGTTATTAAGGCTGTTATTGTTCCCGTTGGCCCCGCTGTATTATCTGTTTACATCGATTCGTAATCTTTGTTTCGAATCGGGGCTATTGCACTCTTCACGTTTTCCTGTTTTTACAATTGGCGTTGGCAATTTGACCTTGGGAGGGACGGGCAAAACCCCTATGGCAGAATACATTATTGCCTTGTGCTCTGATGATTTCAATATGGCCCTCTTAAGCAGGGGTTATGGTCGGCGGACAAAAGGTTTTGTAATGGCAGATGAAGATTCTCATGCCTCTGATATCGGTGATGAGCCACTTCAAATCAAGCAGAAGTTCTCGGATTCAATTGTTGCCGTTGATGGTAATCGTTGTCGGGGTGTAACTAAATTACTTGAGCTCAATCATCCGCCCGATTTAATTGTTTTAGACGATGTTTTGCAGCATAGGTCTATTTCAACGGACGTGAAAATCCTACTTACTACCTATAATCAGCCCTACTTTAAGGATTATATTTTACCCATAGGAGATCTCAGAGAACCACGACAAGGCGCACATCGCGCTGACTTGATCGTTGTCACCAAATGCCCTCAAGGTCTCAGTCAAAAAGAAAAGGATGAATTTCTTCTAAAATTAAAACCAATGTCTCATCAATCGGTCTGGTTTTCTGCCATAGCTTATTCGTCAGAAGTTTTTAGTTTTGTCAATTCAATGGCCCTGGAAGAATTTATCAAAGCCCCTTTCACCCTTGTGACGGGTATAGCTCAGCCAGCTCCTTTGGTTAAATTTCTCGAAGAATTGGGTGCCAAATTCGAACATTTAAAATTTGCTGATCACCATCAGTTTTCTTCTGAGGAACTTGACTATATAGCCTCAATGGAAAAGATTTTAACTACAGAAAAAGATTTTGTCAGACTTCGAGGGCTATCCAATACCTCACAGTGCTATTATCTGCCTATCAAAACGAAAATGTTTGATCAAGACAACTTCAAGGCAACTCTAAAAAGCTATTTCAAAGTTTGAAATTAATTGATGTGTTTTTGTGCTTTGTAGGACGATCTAACTAGCGCACTGCTTTCGACGTGACGGAACCCAAGATTCAGTCCTATGGTCTTATACTCTGCAAATTGATCGGGGGTAATAAATTGTTTGACGGGCAAATGTTTTTTGCTTGGTTGTAGGTATTGACCGATAGTTACAACATCAACTTCAGCAGCCCTTAGATCATGCAAAGTTTCAATAACTTCTTCTCTGGTTTCTCCAAGACCTAACATGATTCCTGACTTTGTACGGCGTTGTCCTTGCGATTTCATATAACTTAAAACATCCATACTTTGGTCGTATTTTGCCTGAATTCTAACCTCTCGGGTTAGGCGTCTAACCGTCTCTATATTGTGGGAAATAACCTCTGGATGAACAGCTAATATGCGATCGATATTTCTTTTAACACCTTGGAAATCAGGAATCAGAGTCTCGAGTGTTGTTTCAGGATTCATTCTGCGAATGGCCTTTACAGTCTCAGCCCAAATGATGCTGCCCATATCTTTGAGGTCATCGCGGTCAACACTTGTGATAACAGCGTGCTTGATTTTCATTATCTTTATGGAGCGTGCTACTTTTTCTGGCTCGTCCCAATTCACGTCTTCCGGTCTTCCTGTTTTGACACCACAAAATCCACAAGACCTGGTGCAAATATTTCCCAATATCATGAAAGTGGCTGTACCTTCACCCCAGCATTCGCCCATATTTGGACAGCTTCCTGAGGTGCAAATGGTGTTCAATTTATACTTGTCTACCAAGCCGCGAAGTTCGGTGTACTTTTCGCCAGTAGGCAACTTTACTCGCAGCCATTTCGGCTTTGCTTGTCTTTCGGGTAAAATATTTGGTTCTATTGTCGTATCCATTGCGATGCAAAGATAGGTAGCTTTGAGGAATTATTGACCAGATGCACTAATTATTGAAGCTAATAGTTGCCGTGCTCTTAACAATTTGACTTTGATTCTGCTTAGCGGCTCTTGAAGTTTTTCGGCCATTTCTGCATAACTTAACTCTTGGAAATAGAACAATTGAATGACCTCTTGATAATGTGGTTTAAGCTTTTTGATATTATCGCGAAGTTCGCTTAGCTTTTGTGCAGTAATCAAAGCATCTTCTGGAGTCGGATTTATATCGGCCAAGGTCGCCATTACCGATTGGTGAGATTGCTCGGATTCTTCCATAAGATGACTCTTTGACCGGCGTAATGTATCAATATGAATGTTTTTGGCTATGGTAATCAACCATGTTTTGAATTGAAATTCGGCGTTGAAAGAATCAATTTTATCAAAGGCACGGGCAAAGGTTTGAATGGTGATATCCTCTGCGTCATTTTCATTCTGTGTCCTTTTTAAAATGAATCCGTAAACTTCATTCCAACAAATATTTAAAATATAATTGAATGCTTTTTGATCATTGGACTTTGCCGCGAAGATATATTTGTCTAAATCCAAAAATTGATTTCTTTTAAAGCGTTTCTTCCGGGGTGCAGTCACCAAATTGCTCGGGTGTCTTGCCACACATGCCACAAGCTTCTCCAGTTGAATTCAGCATCGGGTTTTGACTGGCGCAAGTTCCTGCAAATTTCCCGTCTTTTTTCGCCCAAATCTTTATAGCTATTCCTGCAATTCCCAAACCTAAAAGACCTAAAGTAAGTACTAACAACATGATTTTTGTTTTTGCAAAGATACGAAGGTCAGAAGGACACCAAAATAATTATAAAATATTAACTTCCATTTCTAACCTAACTCCAAATTTATTCTCTACATCATTTTGGATACTTGAAGCCAAACTTAAAATATCTTGTCCAGAAGCACCGCCATAATTTACTAATACCAATGCTTGCTTATCATGGACACCACAAGATCCGACACGCTTACCCTTAAATCCAGCCTGTTCGATAAGCCATGCAGCTGGAATCTTAGAGTTTTGATCCGACAGCTTATAAAAAGGCATGTCTTTGTTTTTTTGTAGTAAATCATCGACTACCTTTTGATCGACTATTGGATTCTTAAAAAAGCTACCACTGTTACCCAAAACTTTTGGATCGGGGAGTTTTGAAGATCTGATTTCAATGACTGCTTGAGCTATATCTCGAATACCAGGATTCTTAATGGACAGCTGGTCTAAATGTTTCTGGATCGCACCATAGGAGGTTTTGAGTGTGTGTTGACTTTTAGATAATTCTAAAGTTACAGATGTGATAACCCATTGGCCTTTCTCTTTTGATTTGAATACCGAATGACGATAACCAAAATCACAAGCATTTCTATCGAAGCGATGACTCTCTCCAGTATTTATGTTTATGGCGCGACACGAAATAAATACATCCTGAAGTTCAACGCCGTATGCCCCGATATTTTGAATTGGTGCGGCCCCAACACTGCCTGGTATAAGTGCTAAGTTTTCTATACCTCCATAATCGTGATCTAAACACCACAGAACCAACTGGTGCCAATCTTCTCCTGCTGCCGCCTTAACTTGAACATGGTCATCATTTTCAGTGACCACCTCTATACCTTTGAGATTATTTAAAATAACCAATTGATCTAAATCACCTGTGAGTAACATATTGCTACCTCCTCCAAGAATTAATATCGCTGCGTCTTTGTTTTCACGAAGAACTACTTCTAATTCTTGTTCAGTATTGACATTGACAAATTGTTTGGCTATTGCCTCAACACCAAAAGTGTTGAAATCTTTGAGCGAAACGTGATTGATTAATTTCATCTAGCGAGGTAGACTTTAAGAGCTTCGGCGAGTATTTGAACACAACTTTTGAGGTGCTCACAGTTCAAAACATAGGCCATTCTAACTTGGTTTTTTCCCAATCCTGGTGTCACATAAAAGCCTGCTGCTGGCGCCACCATTACGGTTTGTCCATTGAAATCGAAATCAGATAAAAGCCATTGCGCAAAATGATCAGTATCCTCAACAGGTAGTTCAACTACGCAATAAAAAGCGCCTTTTGGTTTGGCTACTTTTACACCGGGAATGGTTTCAAGACCATTGACTAAAACATCTCTGCGTAAAACATATTCATCGATAACTTCGGTAAAGTATGTTGTTGGAGTTTCTAGCGCTGCCTCACTGGCAATTTGAGCAAAAGTAGGGGGGGAAAGTCTGGCTTGTGCGAATTTGAGTGCTGTATTGATGACCTCTTTGTTTCTCGAGACCAAACACCCTACTCGAGCGCCGCACATACTGTAACGTTTGGATACAGAATCAATCATAATGGCATGCTGGTGTAAAGAATCGTCAGACATGATTGAATGATGGACTTCACCGTCGTAACAAAACTCACGATAAACTTCATCCGCTATTAGAAACAAATCGTGTTTCTTCACCAGTTCAGATAATTGTTCCAACTCTGTTTTGCTGTAGAGATAACCTGTGGGATTACCGGGATTACAAATTAGAATAGCTTTGGTCTTAGGAGAAATGAGTTTTTCGAAATCGGCAATAGGAGGTAAGGCGAAATTATCTTCTAAACGCGATACAATGGGCGTAATAGTGGCTCCAGATGCTGTCGTAAATCCACTGTAATTGGCATAAAACGGTTCTGGAATAATGACTTCATCGCCTGGGTCCATAATACTGCCAAATGCAAAAATTAACGCCTCGCTGCCACCAGTAGTGACAATAATATTTTGATGGCTAACCTCCACATTTTTGTCAAGATAATAGTTTGCTAATTTTGTACGATACGCCTCTGTCCCTTCAGATTGACTGTAGGCCAGCACTTCTAAATTGGAACTTTTCACGGCTTTTAGGGCAATTACAGGGGTTTTGATGTCGGGTTGACCAATATTGAGATGGAAAACGTGCACCCCTTTCTTTTTGGCTTCATTGGCATAAGGCACTAGTTTGCGAATCGGTGACTCTGGCATGGATTGCCCTTTGATAGAGATTGATGGCATGCGTCATATTTTTCACAAAATTGCGAAATTTAATTGAATCCTTGACCAGTTGATTTTAGAGGCCATAAAAAAAAGCGCATTTTTTTGATGCGCTTTTGTAAATCTTTAAAAATGATAGATCAATTATTTTTTATAACACTTGTTTTTTTCTTATCCATGATACCGTCACCAGCCTCTGAATCTACTACAGTTCCTTTAATTTTAAGAGCTACCGTTGAGCGCTCTGCATTGGAGGTTACTGTGATCGTTTTTCTGAATGGCGCAACACGTTTGGTGTCGTATTTTACTTCGATAACACCATTTTCTCCGGGCATGATTGGTTTTTCAGGCTTCTTTGGAATGGTGCAACCACAAGATGATTTGACGTCCGTGATGACTAAAGGGGCATTTCCAGTGTTGGTAAATTCAAAAACGCGTACACCATTCGAAGACTTTTCAATAGTGCCGAAGTCAATTGTTTCTGTTTTGAAGGTGATCTTAGCTTGGCTTTCTTGAGCTAATGAAACAAATCCAAAAGAGACTGCTAATAAGAGAGCAAAAATATTTTTCATAGGTTAAAAATTAAATAAGTAAGTAAAGGTAAAAAATTATATCAACTTTCATGCCTAACCCAATATTGTTTTCTAAGCGCGATAAGTTTTTCCAACGCTGAAATATTGTCTAATTTTGCTTTTTTTAAAACGAAGAGCACAATGGCTATTTCCTCGAAGTATGATCCGTCAGAGATTGAAAAAAAATGGTACGCCTATTGGATGGAACATGGCTATTTCTACTCGAAACCAGATGAGCGTCCGGCATTTTCCATAGTTATTCCTCCTCCCAATGTGACTGGCATTTTGCATATGGGGCATATGCTCAATAATACCATTCAAGATATTTTGATTAGACGGGCTCGTTTGCGAGGTTACAACGCCTGTTGGGTGCCCGGAACAGATCATGCGAGTATAGCTACTGAAGCAAAAGTGGTTGCCAAGTTAAAAGAGAATGGTATTGACAAAAAGGATATTTCCAGAGAAGAATTTCTTAATCACGCTTGGGATTGGACTCACGAATACGGCGGTGTCATTTTAGAACAGCTGAAGAAATTGGGCTGCTCTTGCGACTGGCAGCGCACCAAATTCACCATGGATGAGGATATGAATGCAGCAGTTATAAAAACTTTTGTGGAGTTATATCGTGAAGGAAAAATATATCGTGGTTTTCGCATGGTAAACTGGGATCCTGAAGCCCAGACCACCCTGTCGGATGAGGAAGTGATTTACGAAGAAAAACAGGATTTACTGTATTACCTAGAATATCAACTTAAGGATGGTTCGGGTTCAGTGACTATCGCCACAACACGACCAGAGACTATTCTTGGAGATACAGCTATTTGTGTAAACCCCCATGATGATCGGTATTCTACTTTGGTTGGCAAGTACGCAGTTGTGCCAGTTTGTGGCAGAAAAATTCCTATTATCGCAGACGATTATGTGGATATAGAGTTTGGTACAGGTTGTTTAAAAGTGACTCCTGCCCATGATATGAATGACAAAATGTTGGGGGAGAAGCATGATCTGGATGTAATAGATATATTAAATCCTGATGGCACTTTAAATCATCATGGTCTGCACTATGAAGGTCAAGATAGATCAGTTGCTCGCAAGGCCATAGCCAAAGAATTGCAGTCTTCGGGTGTTCTCATAAAAACAGAATCCATAACTCATAAAGTAGGCACCAGCGAAAGAACAAAAGCAGTTATAGAACCAAGACTTTCAGATCAATGGTTTTTGAGGATGGATGAATTGTCACAACCTGCCATTGATGCTGTTTTGAATACCGATGAAATTAAATTTTTTCCAAAGAAATTTGAAAACACATACCGCCATTGGATGACCAATATACGCGATTGGAATATCTCCAGACAATTGTGGTGGGGTCAGCAAATTCCAGCCTACTATTACGGAGAGGGAAACAACGATTTTGTAGTTGCAGCGACTAAGGAAGAGGCTTTGGAAATGGCACAATCGGTTTCGGGACAACAGCACCTGAAAATGACAGATTTA